>Ga0209992_10000080_pt1 | contig 144224 bp, 123 predicted proteins | sample 2SBtaG_2_FD_182564 | JGI IMG/M metagenome (GOLD analysis project Ga0209992, IMG submission 182564) | Deep subsurface microbial communities from Kolumbo volcano to uncover new lineages of life (NeLLi) - 2SBTROV12_ACTIVE470 metaG (SPAdes)... | ecosystem: Environmental > Aquatic > Marine >... | reverse complement strand
ACGTCCCCGCACGGATCCAATTCGCCCTCTCGCAAGGCGAGCAACCGAGAGATGTCGCCCAGCGTGAATCCCGCCTCCTGTGCGGCACGGATGAACCGTAGCCGATGCAGCGCCTCCATTCCGAACAACCTGTAACTGGAGTGCGTTCGCTGGTCGGGTAGCAAGAGGCCGCGCCCCTCGTAGTAGCGCACCGTGGAGATGGGTACGCCAGCTTCCTTCGCGAGCTTGCCAATGGTGAACATCCCGTCCATGACGCTGGACTCTAGCACAAACAGGCGGTTGACCATTCTCTCGCCGGTGGGGCCGGAAGGTATGGATGAACTCAGCTCCCGCCGATGAGGGGCCCTGGGTGTTGTGCCCACAGGCCCTTTCTGTAACAGGAACTGAACCATGGACGAAACCTGCAAGTACTTCACTGGCATCGACCTTCACAAGGCCCTCGGCGGTCACTCCAAGAGCGGTCAGCTGAGTGGGCTCGGGATAGGCATCACCGCCTTTGGACCACTCGCACGCTGACCATCCGTCATGCGCGGTCAACGGATTGCCCGTCGTACCGTCGCGCCTGGGCTAGGTGCGCTGATACCTCGACGGAATGCTCCTGGAGCTGCTCGAGCGGTAGCGCGCCTTCAGGAGATGCCTACGGTCCAGAAGTAAATGTCTTGGAGCATGGCGGCCATCGCTTTCGCGCTGCGCGGCTGAGCGGGGAGATAGCTTCCGCTGCTGAATTACTTCGCGTGGCTTCCTTGGGCGTCTGCGTCCTCGTGTATCTCTGGGAACCAACCCTGCGTCCTCAAGCAGAACTTGACCAACGCCAGCATCAATGGGACTTCGATCCGCACGCCGACAACTGTGGCAAGGGCGGCACCAGAGGACAGACCGAAGAGCATCGCTGCGGTTGCGATGGCCACCTCGAAGTGGTTGCTCGCCCCGATCATGGCTGTTGGTGCCGCGTCGGCGTACCGAAGCCCGAACGCACGCGCCAGAGTGTAGCCGACGCCAAAGATGAGCAGGGTTTGGACGACCAGCGGCACCGCGATCCACAGGATGGTCAACGGGTTTTCGAGGATCACGTCGCCCTTGAAGGAAAAAAGCAACACGAGGGTGAGCAGCAGCGCGCCGATGGTGATCGGCGTGAGGACGTGAAGGAACTTCTCTTTGAGCCACCTCTCGCCCTTGACCGCGATGATCCACTTGCGCGACACGAATCCGGCCACCAGGGGCAGCGCGACGTACACGCCGATCGACAAGAGCAGGGCCTGCCACGGGACAGGAAGACGTCCCACCCCCAACAGGAAGCCCCCCAACACACCGTAGAGAACGAGCATGGTGAGGGATGCGAACAACTGCGCGCCGCTCGAACACGGGCCGGCGCGCGATACCGCGATTAATGATGTGATGCTAGATGCCAGGGGTGTCGCGGCGTGGGGTTGCGGGTCGGGCGATGAGAACGTGCCTGACTCCGGACTTGTCTCACTGCCCGAAGTGCACCGCGACCCAGAGTCCGAGGATCAAGGCTGTTCCGATGCCCATGATCGCCGCGAAACCTCCCACGAAGTACGGATAGACCATCAGCGCGACCCCGACCACGAGGTGAGGGACGCGCAGCTGTTTCTTGCCGTAGATGAACAAGCCGAAGCCGAGGGAGCTCATCAGGAGAGCCGCGAACATCGAGCCGGCGGAGAGATCCATGATCTACTTATCGATCCGGCACCCTGTCGAGGGCAAGCCCCGTGGCCCGATTACTCAATCGAGCACAAATCCACGCCCCAAACCGCAAGCAGGCACTCCCCGAACACTCAGCGGTTCATCCGCAGGCGTTCGACCACGTGGCGGTCTTGAGGGGCGAAGCGCTCTACCCAGTCCGCGGCGTGCACGTAGAGTTCGGCCAGGTCGCGGCAGTGTAGGGGTTCGCCGCCGGTGTCGAGGGCGGCGTTGACGCGGGCGCTGCCGAATCCGAGCCGGTTCGGCACCAGGGCCTGGGCTTGGCGGATCGCCGCTTCGTCCACTTGTTCGGGCAGGGCGGGGTCGCCGAACCAGATGGGGAGATTGGTCAGATCGCGGGCTGGCCAACCGTCGCTGTTGGGCGTTGAAGGCACGAGAACGACCAGGGCTCCGTCGGCGAAACCGGAGTTGATGCGCTCGGCAGTTTGGTCCCCAGCGTAGAGCACGGGCTCGGCGATCTGGCGGGGTTGGACCACTTCGGGGTCGACGGCCAGGACGAGCAGGTGTCCGGCGCGAACGCTGGGCTGTTCCTTGCGCCACCAATGGGTGTAGGGCTGGTCGACCTTGAACGGGATCGCCGCCAGGAGATCCCACACTCCGGCCTGAGGCTGACCGGAGGAGTTGGGCTGAGACACGGAAGCGGACGGCTCGAGGTCGGACGCACCGCACCCGGCTAGCGTTACTGCCATGCCGGTTAGACCCAAGAAAAGTAACTTCTTCCAGCCCCTCATTTGATCACCTCCAGGTCGTCGAACCCCAGGCGGCCTTCGTTGGAACCGTGACCCGGGCCCATTTCCAATCGCACGGCCTCGACGCGGGCCAGGTTGAGCCCGGACCCATCGGCCAAGAAATCGGTCAGGCGAATGCGGATCGTCTCGAACTCGTTGGCCCAGCCGGCACCTGAACCCAATCCGGTTCGCTGGTAGGGCTCGGCGATTCCGCCACCAAACGCGTCGATGGAGAGGGTGCTCGTCACACCAAGCGAGTCGCGCAGGCTGACCTCGAAGGTCAGGTCTTCGAGCGCAACCACGGTGAGCGGGTGGCGGCTACCCTGACAGGCGCGGAAAGACAGATACGTGTCATCGGCCAGATTGGACCGGGCCGGATCGACGCTCCACTCAATGAAGCTCGGAACGCTATCGAAAGAGAAGACGATGCCGCCCTGAACGTCGTTGGGGCGCACGGTACGCGTCATCCCGTTGAAGGGGTCCGAGACATCCCAGGCGAGGGAGCTATTGTTGTCGTCCAAACGGCCCTCGCTGAGCTCGGTCACGTTGAAGGTGACCGCTTGGTTGGAGCTGGACAGGTTGGCTGATTCGTTGGTCTCGAAGTCGTCGATGACAAACACGAGCGGAGTCTGCTTCTCGTGCAGCTCCAGGTTCACAACAACGCAGCCATTCCCGTTGGGCGGGGCACTGATGGGCTGGAACGCCTCATAGTGACGCCAGAGGAAGTCCTTGCCAGCCGGCCTGCCCCCCACAATGTGATCGACGAGAGGCAGCAAGTAGCCCTTTACAATGGCATGCACCTTGTTTGGTCCGATCTGACAGGGGCCGTTAGCCCACCAACTCCCACCTCCGTTGTGGAACGTGCCGTGTCCCGCTCCCTGAAGCGTGGTGGACATCTTCATTCCTTGGGCGCGCTCGAGGATGGTGTAGGGCTCGTGCCCGCTTCCCGGGGCACCGGCAACATCCGAGTCCGCACTCCCAATCCAAAGGTGATAGGGCACCTCGTGCGGCAAGACTTTGGCCTTCTCCAGGAATGTCGTAGGAGCGATGCTGGACACCAAGCGGATGTCCTGCCAAGAGAAGAAGACTGGCACGTTCTCGCCGTCGAAGATGCGGTCGTAGGCCCGCACGACGCCCTCGCCTCCCCGGCTGTGGCCCAGCCACACGATTTGTGTTCCGTCTACCAGACCGTTCAGAGCGCCACCCGCGATGGTAGCCAGGTTGCCGAGGAAGTGATCGGTGTTCTCGATGGTCGTTATCGAAGCCGTCTCGATGCCCGGACCCGTGTTATTCGAGTGACTCATGACCACATAGCCGTAGGAGGCCATGTGTTCGCCGATGTGGTCGTACCAGCGGTAGTCGTGACCGTTGCCGTGGCTCACGACGATCAAGGGGCGCGGTCCCAAGCTGGCAATGTTCGTCGGGTAGAAAATGTTCTCTTGCAGCCAAGTTCCACCGTTGTAGAGCAGCGAAGTCACGGGCTCGGGCCCCGCGATGGCCGTATCGCGCACGACGTAGAAGCCCGCCTCCTGTGAGTACCCATCAATCACGTCGCCCGGCCCAAGCAATCCGTCTTGGTCGGCGTCAAATACGACGTCGTAGCCCACACCCAGGTCCAAACCCGAAGTTCCATTGAGGGTGCCCTTGGCGAGCAAGAAGGTGTTGGCTTGGGTCCCACCGACCTGGATGGTCACCGGCTTGGGGGCGCCACGCACGTCGATCAGGGTCGGGTCGGCATCCCACCGCGCTCGGCCCTTGGCTGCCGTGACGTACAGGTCTCCTGTCACGCCCACCAGCCAGGGAAAGCGCGTCGAATCCAATGCGGCCCGCGCACGCGCACCCTCGTTGATAGAGGTGATGTATTCGAAGAACGGATAGACCGAAAGCTTGTTGCCCGCCAATTGAGCCGATGTCGGGCCACTCGTGCCCGGGGGTTCAAAGGTCACATCGAGGGCGTTCGAGAAGTTGGAACCTGTTGCGCAGGGGCCCTGTGGGTCTCGGTACCAGGACTGAAAGCCCCAGGTCGAGCCCGCTACTATCTGGCCGCCCGCGGCGAACCCTTGGCTGAAAGTCACCGGGTTGCGCAAGTAGATTTCCCCGGCTGGCGTGGCCTGCTGAATCGGAAAACGCCACAAGCCGGATGCTCCCGGGCCTATGCAAAGGAGCCCATCTCCAGTGATCGCTCCAGTCGTGGCGCTGCCCATGAAAAGCTGGCCGTACTTGCCGTTGCCGAGCCCGCTCACGGTCAGCAGCAGGTCGTCAGCGAACAGGTCCGCGGAGCCAGTGGCCGAGAGCAAGGCCCCGGTCGAAGGGTCACCATCCAACCCGAAATTCCCGCATCCCGCGGTGAGATCATCGTTTCCGCAGGGACAGCCCGAGCCGAAACAGTAGGCGCTACCGATCTGCGCGGAGGCCGTCCCGCAAAGCGCAGCACCGAGCAAGCAAAGGATGAAGAGTGGGCGCAGCATGAGAGGCGCTGGGGATCCCTGCGCACTCCCATTGCACTCCGTAGCCGTCAATCCAGCTAGCCCCCTCTTGCTAGGTACCCGCCAACACCTGAGCCAATCTGCGGTAGGGCTCCATGGTGTTGTAGAGCTGCGCAGAGGCCCGCAAGACTCGGTTGGGTGGCTCAGGCCAAGACATGATCGGAACCTCGATGGAGTGTGTCTTGTCCAGCTTGGCCTGCAGTGGGTCGATGTCCCACGGGCCGCTGGGGCTGTCGGGGGCTCCTGGGGCGAGGGGCACGCTGGCCAGGGCGCCAATCATCTCGGGCGGCGCCGGCTCGGGAATGTCGAGTGCCGAACACAGAAGCTCTCTGGCAGCCAAAGCCTGCTGTTTGTGCCTGGCCCAAATAGCTGGCCAGCCGCCCTCCACCAGGCCACCAAGAAACTCGATCGCGGCGGGAATCGTCAAGAAGGCCGTCGGGTCGTCGGTCCCAACCCAATCGAATTCCACTTGATAGCGACTGCGGCCCGGCTGCGGGGAGTTGGCCCCGTGACTGATCATCGCGGGGCGCACGGAATCTTGAAGGTCGCGGCGCACGTGCAACAACCCCGAGCCCTTGGGCGTGCACAGCCACTTGTGGCAATTGCCCGTGTAATAAGCGGCACCGATCTCGTCGAGATTGAGCTCGAACATGCCCGGTCCGTGTGCTCCGTCTACAAGGGTCTCGATGCCCCGCTCGCGCAACTCGCCGACGATGCGCTTGATAGGCAAGACGAGTCCCGTTGGACTTGTGATGTGGTCGACGAGGGCTAGGCGCGTCTTGGGTGTCACCGCGGCCAAGATCCCGTCGACGACTTCCTGCTCCGACTGCAGCGGAAAAGGAATCTGGGCCACGACGACCTCTGCTCCGGCTCGTTCACAGACGAAGCGCGCGGTGTTGCTGCAGGCGTTGTAGCCGTGGTTGGTGACGAGCAGCTCGTCACCCGGGTCGAAGTCGAATGAACGCAGGACGCCATTGACACCGGAAGTGGCATTCTTGACGAAGACCAGGTCGGCAGGAGCCGCCCCCACGAAGCTGGCGAGGGACTCGCGTGCCTGGTCCAGGTACCCCGCAAAACGTCGGGCCATGAACAGGACCGGCTGGCGTTCCAGTTCGGTGCGCCAGCGCAGCTGCTCCTCCAAGACGACTCGCGGGCAGGCGCCAAAGGAGCCGTGGTTCAGGAAGTGCACGTCAGGGTCCAGATCCCAGGCGTCGGCGTAGTGGATATCCAGGTCGCTCATGGGGGGATCGTACACCGCTCGCGTAGCTCTTGGCCGTGAGCCTCTCTTGGGTGCGCGTTGAGACCGCCGTTCCGGCCGTTGGCCGCAAACCCACCCAGGCGGTCCTTTTTTCGCCCGCCGAGGAAGGCTAGTCTGAATTGTCGACGCTTTCCCAGGAGCCCTATGCGCCAGTCCATCCCCCTGATTGCCCTGCTTGCCCTCGCTAGCTGCTTCTCACCCAAGACCCAAGAGCCCGACTGGGGCCGCGAACTGCCAATTGGAGCCCAGGCCCTGCTGCCCATGCCCCTCGGCACCCTGCCCCGAGGACTCACAGAAGCGTGGCACGAACGGGCGGTGATCTTGCCCGCCCTTGAGCGGTCGATCGGTTGGATGCGCCTGGCTTCCTCGCGCCAGTTTTTCCCCAAGGCCGGTATCAGCCACGATCGAGCTCAGCGCAGTCTCGAGCGATTCCGTGACCTGTTGCAAATGAGCGCCGATCCCGTGGCCTTTGGTGCCGCGATCCGTAACGAGTTCCGCGTGTTCAAGAGTGCCGGTTGGGACGGACGAGGGGGAGGGGTCCTGTTCACGGGCTATTGCACACCCATCTTGCAGGGATCGCTGACGGCTCAAGCCGGGTATGAAAATCCTCTCTACGGGCTGCCCAAGGATCTCGCCAAGACGAGCGAGGGTGCCATCCTCGGCCAGGTCATCGAGGGTGGCTATCGGCCCTACCCGACACGGCGGGAAATCGAAGCGGGGTTCCACCTGGAGGACAAGGGGCTGGAGCTGGTCTGGCTGGCCGATCCGCTCGACGCCTATATCGCCCACGTCAACGGCTCAGCGGTCATTCAACTGCCGGGCGGGGGTGAATACCGGTTGGGCTACGCAGGCAAGAACGGACGGGCCTACACGTCATTGGGCAAGGAGCTCATCGCCGACGGGCTCATGCGCGCGGAAGAAGTGTCGCTTGCTGCAATTCGTCGCTGGGCAGACGAGAATCCAGGCTTGGTGGACGAGTACCTGAATCGCAATGACTCCTATGTGTTCTTCACGCCCATCGACGGCAACCCACGCGGGTCACTCAACGTCGAGGTGAGCCCGCGGCTGACCTTGGCGACCGACAAGACCCTCTTTCCACGTGCGGCGTTGGTGTACGTCGACACGACCCTGCCCTTGCCGGCGGCAGTCGGCCGTGGAGGACAAGCACCCTTCCGGCAGCTCATGCTGGATCAAGACACGGGCGGTGCCATCCGCACCGCGGGACGCGCGGACATTTACCTCGGCATCGGGGACCGGGCGGAGCAACGCGCTGGTGCAACTCGTAGCGAAGGCCAGCTGTACTACCTGTTCCTGGAAGAATGAGCCCCGAATGAACGCTCGGGAAGGGGGCCGAGGGGTCCTGGCCGCCCTCGACATCGGGGGTACAAAAATCGAAGTCGCACTGGGGACAGAGCAGGGAGAGGTCTTGGCTCAGCAGCGGTTTGCCACGGACTTGAGTGCAGCGCCCGCAGACATCCTGGGCCGCGCCCTCGAAACCTTGGAGCGCCTGACCAACGAGGTCGGGCAAGGGCCGGCTGCGGCGCTGGGGGTGGCTTGCCCCGGCCCCTTCTTGCAACCTGCTGGCCGTTTCCTCGACGTGCCCAACATGCCCACTTGGACCGGGTTTGAGTTGCTCGAGTGGTTGAATGCTGCCCTCGAGATCCCAGTCACCACGATGAACGACGCCAATGCTGGGGTCGTGGCCGAGACGCGTTGGGGCGCCGCGCAGGGTGCCAACACAGCGGTGTTCTTGACGATGAGCACTGGCATGGGCGCGGGGCTCTGGCTGGGAGGGCGCCTGTTTGAAGGGCCTGCGGGCTTTGCTGGCGAAGTCGGACACCTGCGCTTGGCGCCAGACGGCCCGCAGGGGTTTGGAAAGTCCGGCAGCGTCGAGGGCTACCTGTCCGGGCCGGGCATGGTCCAAGTTGCGCAGGCCGAGTTGACGCAACAGCGGCAACAGGGCGTGAGTTCGTCTCTGGATGGCTTGGCCATCACACCCGAGGTGCTCTGTCAGGCGGCCAGCGAAGGCGACTCCGTTGCTTGCGCCAGTGTGGCTTACTGTGCACAGCGTTTGGGAGAGTTGTGTGCTCTACTCGTGGATCTCTTGAATCCCGAGGTGATCGTGCTCGGCACGATTGGCAGCGCCCACCCGGAGCTCTTCATTCCAGGCGCGCTGGAGGTGGTGCAAGAGGAGGCCTTGGCCATGTCGCGCGAGCAAGTCGAGATTGTTCCCTCTGCCCTTGAGAACCGCGCGGCATTGTCCGCCTTGGCGGTGGCCTGTCACGCGCAGGAAGGCCATGTCTGATTCAGTGGGTACAGTCGTTGCCGTTTGCCTCGGTCCTGGCGGAATCCCCAAGACCCCGGTTGCCGAGGCTGTCGTCAAACATGATGGATTGCTCGGCGACGCGCATCGCTCCCCGCGCCATGGCGGCCTCAATCGAGCGGTTTGCATCTTCTCGGTGGAAGACCAGGTCGAGTTGCTAGGCGATGGCGTGCCGTGTGCTGAACCAGGCAGCTTTGGTGAGAACGTGCTCGTTGAGGGCCTCGATTTTGGTGCCATTCGCCCAGGGGACCTGCTCTCCTTGGGGGACCAAGTACGCCTCGAAATCCACGACGTGCGTGCTCCCTGCGGCACGCTCAAAAGCCTCGACAAGCGCTTCCCAGACCTACTTCAGGGGCGCAATGGGTTCGTCTGCCGAGTCGCCTGCGAGGGCCGACTCTCCCCCGGAATGGACGTGCGGGTGATCGAGGAGCCAGAGGGCTAGCGCCCCATGGCTCTTGCTGCGTGAATCCGCCGCGGCAAATCGGAATACTGGCCCGTGCCACCTGGGCCCGCCATGACCGAAATCGCACTGCTGCTATTGCTCATCACCCTGTCGATGTTGCTGGTGCGAATCGGCACGATCGCTCTACAGAAAACGGGCCTGTCCCAGGAAGTTGCCGGCTTTCAGGCGCAGTCCGCCTTCATGGGTGTCGGGTTCACCACGTCCGAGGCGGAGAAGGTTGTGGCTCACCCCGTGCGCAGGAGAATCTTGCGCATCCTGATGCTGCTCGGTTTTGGTGCGGCGCTCTCCACTCTGGGTACGGTCGTCGTGACCTTCGCGGAGAAGAACACGGGCGAGATGGGCACGGAGCTCACCGCAGCAGTGCTTCTCTCCGGAGTGCTTGTCCTTTGGGGTTGCGCTCGATTACGCCCCCTTGCTCGCTTGCTGGACGGCCTGATCACGCGCGGGCTGGAACGCATGGCGCACCTGGAAGTCATCGATTTCGAGGAGATGCTGCACCTCGACAAGGGCTACACGGTTGCCACCTTGCCGCTGCAGGGCAATTGTTGGTTGGAGGACAAGAACTTGAAAGAAATGGCCTTGGGAGACGAGGGCATTTTGATTTTGAATGTTGAGCGCAAGAGCGGGGTCATTATCGGCACCCCCTCGCCGACGACCCGCCTGAGCGAGGGCGACCGCATCATGGTCTATGGCTTGGCTCCCGATGTAACGCGCCTGCGCCTGCGCGAGGCGGGCGAGGCCGGCGACCAGGACCACGAAGAGGCCCGCAAGCGACAGCGTCTGCGCATAGTGGAAGAGCGTGCAGTCGATCGCATCGCGGACAGTGAAGAGGCTGCCGAGTCCATTCCCGACGCCCAATGAGCCGTTCAGTGCCTGCTCTCAATTGAGTAGGCTAGCTGCCATGTCCGAATACGAAGTGGTCAGCTATAGCGTGGAACCCGTCGAGGGCGACGATCAGATCTGCATCACAATCCACGCCTCGGATGGCAACAAGTGGGAATACGGCATCCCTTTCAGCCGCTCCACCGGCCGTTTCACCTTTGAGGAGATCGATGTCCTGGCCATGGACTTTGGCGATGAATTCGCCGAAGAGTTGAGCGAGAAGCTCGATGAGGTCATGGCCAAGGTGCTGTCTGGTTCCTGACCCTCGGACCTGCGCTGAGTCGACCTACTTGTCGTCCCACGCCCCTTGCTTGTCGGGCTCTGTGATCGCCGCGGTAGATTCAATCTGGACTTGAAGCTGAGCTAGGTCCGCGCTTTCGAGTTCGTCTAGTTCCAACTGCTGCGCGTGGGCGAGGATCTCCCGTGCCCCCTCTAGTTGACCGTTTTGGAGGAGTGCCCGGCCAAGCGCGGTGAGGATTGAAACGTCTCCCGGATCCATTTCCGCTGCTCGTTCAAGAATGGAGCAGGCTTGCGGTTCGTCACCCCTAATCAGAAACAAGTTGCCAACAGCGAGCATGAGGCGGGGTTGGAGGTAGTCCAAGCGAGTCGGTTCATCGAACCAGCTCGTCACGGTCTCCGCCCATGCAGCCTGCACGTCACCGGTGGGCAGCAAGTGCACTTGGCTTGCCGCGACAAGCAAGTGCTCGGGGGCCAAGGGACCCAGTGCTTTGCCAGCCTGATACTCCTCAAGGGCGACCGATGGTTGCTGCGTAGCAACCAGCGCCCGCGCCAAGGCTAACCTCACAGGCTGGTGATCTGGACGTGCCCGGGCCGCGCGCCGCAGCGGATCCAAGGCGGCCTCCGGTTTCTCCAGTTTGAGCAGTAGCTGCCCTAGATAGATTGCCACGCTGGGCCGGATTGGGTCCCGTTGCGCGACGACCTGTAGGGCCTCGAGCGCCTTGTCGTGGGCACCGACGCGCGCATAGTGCTTCGAGAGGTCCTCCAAGAACCACCGATCTTCAACCTCGCCCACGCCGCCCGGCGGCAAGGCCGACTTCAGAATGCGCAAAGCTCCATCCTCGTCTCCGCCCAGGGACAGGACGCGCGCCAGGCCGCGCGCCGCTCGGGTCGATTGTCCGCCCGAATCGGCCAAGGCGACTTGCCACCATTCGGCCGCGGCAGGTAAACGCCCCTGCAGCTCGGCCACTTCAGCGCGTCTGAACGCATCCGACTCATGGCCGTTAGGAGTGGCGCAGCCAAGGGCCAGAGCTGCCAGCAAGGCCACGCAAGTGGGAATGTGCCGCACGAGGATGTTGTAGCACACCGCACAAGAGTCGGCGCGCTCCCACCTTTGGCAGCTTAGAATGTGCGCCGCACCCACCCATGCCCGCAACCAGCCCATGACCGATCTTGAAGCCGCAGCAGAGCGGATCGACTCCCTGCGAACCGCAGTCTTGGCCATGCGCCAAGATCTCGAAGCTCAGCACTTGGGACAGGGAGAGGTCTGCGAGCTCCTGTTGCTGTGTTTGATGGCCGGTGGCCACACACTGCTTGAGGGCGCGCCGGGTCTGGGCAAGACGTCGCTCGTCCACGGGTTGGCGTCGAGCTTGGATCTGACGTTTCGGCGCGTGCAATTCACTCCAGATCTTATGCCCCCCGACATCCTGGGGTCGCGCATTCTAGAAATGGAAGAAGGCGGCGCACGTCACTTCAGTTTCGAGCCGGGACCGGTCTTCACCCAAGTCTTGCTCGCCGACGAAATCAACCGCGCGACACCACGCACCCAATCGGCCCTGCTCGAGGCCATGCAGGAGAAGCAGGTGACCGTGTTCGGAGAAACACGCGCCCTCGATGAGCCCTTCATGGTCATCGCGACGCAGAACCCGATCGAAATGGAGGGTACTTACCCCCTTCCCGAAGCGCAGCTCGACCGCTTCCTGTTCAAGCTCACGCTCGACATGCCCGACCGCGACACGCTAGCTAGCATCCTGGAGCTGACCACCGGCCGAGAAATGAACCCGGAACGCAGCGCTATTTCTCGCCAGGAGGTGTGCGAGGTGCGGGAGCTCGTGCGCGAGGTGCCCGTGAGCACCGAGATCACGCAGTTGGTGGCCGCCACGGTGCTCGCCACCCATCCGGGCAATGCACGCGCCCCGGAATCCGTGCGTACTCTCGTTCGCTACGGATCTAGCCCCCGCGGCGGGCAAGCCATCTTGCTCGGCTGCAAGGCGCGCGCGTTCCTCAAGGGACGCCTGCATGTGAACGAGAGCGATGTAAAGGCCATCGCTGCCCCGGCCCTGCGACACCGCTTGATTCTCGGATTCGAAGGAGAGGCGTCCGGGGTGTCCACGGACGACCTGGTACAAGCTGCTCTGGATGCCGCGCGCTAGAATCCCACCCCCGCCCCTGATCGCCCACGTCTTTGAACATGACACTTCGTCGCCGCACGCTTCTGCGTTCTTCAGTCGCCGCCGCCGGTCTGCTCTCCACCTCCGCCGTTCAAGATGGCAAGCAGGGCGAATCGCCGCCCTTTGACTTCTCAAGTCAGACACGCTTTGCGGCCAACCTCGAGATGTGGTGGGGCGGAATGGCCTTCTTGGACCGCATTGATGCCGCCGCCGCCCTCGGCTTTCCTGCCGTTGAGTTTTGGCCCCATCACAACAAGGACATCGACGCCGTGGCCGAGCGCGCCAAGGCCGCTGAAATCACGATCGCACAGTTCACAGCCTGGGGATTCAGCCCGGGTCTGAACGAGACGTCCAACCACGCTCGCTTCGAGGAGAGGATCCGCGAGGCCTGCGCCGTCGCCAAGCGCTTGGATTGCAAGATGGCGACCGTGGTCGGCGGCAACGACGTGCAGGGTCTCAGCCAAGCGCAGATGCACGAGAACATCATTACCGGCCTGAAGCGCGTAGCTCCCATCGCGGAAGAGAACGACATCACTTTGATCCTGGAGCCCATGAACATCCGCGTCGACCACAAGGGCCACTGTCTCTACGGCAGCCCCGATGCGGTGCGTATCTGCAGAGAGGTGGGCTCGTCGCATGTGAAAATCAATTGGGACCTCTACCACATGCAGATCAGCGAAGGCGACCTGTGCGGCCGACTGTCCGATGGGTTTGACCAAGTCGGCTATCTGCAAGTCGCCGATCACCCGGGCCGGCGCGAACCGGGTACGGGAGAAATCTGTTACTCGCGTGTCCTGCGCCAGGCACACGACCTGGGCTACGAGGGTTTCGTGGGTGTGGAGTGCTACCCCTCAGAGGCGCCCGAAGAGGCGGCGCGGCGCATGGCCAAGGCCATGCGCTGGTAGACGTCATCATCCAGACCGCTGGCCCTTGTCGAAGGTGCGGTAACCGGCGGTCGACTGGATGCGTCATCCCGGGTGGGTGGGGGCGGCGGTTGGCTCAGCGGACCGCAGCGACCCTGCTGGACTTCCGTTTCCGCGCCGAAAGCCCCCCGTAGGGCGCACCTCCCTGCAGGATCCCTAGGGCTGCAGGCGCCAGGGCCCTAGGGTTGCAGGCGCTGGATCAAGCGATCTAGGTCACAGACCTCGATCTCCTCGCGCTGGATCGGGCCCATGGCAGAGAAGCACTCGAACTCCGCTCGGCTCCTCATTTCCACCCGTGCTCCGTCGGGAAGTCCTTCACCGCGGCCCCTAGCGATGGACGCGAGGTTTTCGGGCAGGCCTTCCGGCAGCGGTTCCTTGCGCTCCAATGCCCCCTTCGCCCTTCGGCAGACATCCAAGGTACTGCTCAGATTCGTACGGATACGATCCAGGCGCTCCATGTCGGAGTCGGGCTGGCGGAGAGCTCGGTCTACCCTCGCATTGGCTACTTCAAGCACAGCCAACAGGCAATTCAGCTTGCGGAGAAGCCGCAGGCGATAGGCGGGGTCCTCGAGGTCGCTCTCGTGGAAGGGTCGTTCTGGCTGGCTGTGCATTGGGGTTCTTGGGGGCGTCGAGGAAAGGGCGCGAGGTGTTGCGCACACCTCAACGTACCCCGCTTGCAGGCCTTGTGCGGGGGGGCCCTGCGCTGCTGCAAGCATGGGAGGTTCTTTCCGTGTGGGCAGGCGCGACTGGGGCCAATTCCCTGGATCCTCTCGTCCCGAATCGGGGCGCCGGGGACGGCATTCCGGCCTCGCAAGGTTCTCAGGGAATGACAATCAAGCCCGGACCGCAGCGCCGAGCCATCGGAGCCCGCCCGCGCTACCTGAGGGCCGAATCGAGCACGGTCGCGAGATTCATCTCGCTCACGCGGCCCGCCATGATGACGGTGTGCCCATTGACTGTCCCCCGCAGGGACGACCATGAACCAACCTGCATGACGGCGACTTCGCCCTTCTTCTCCGCCAACCCCGACCCGCCCACCTGGGGAGTCGGCTGGCGCGTGTGCATGAAGACGCAGCTAGCCATCCCGTCGGTCAAGTAGAGCTTGGCCCACTTCGCATCATTGACCGCCAGGACCTCCCCCATCGGGGCAAGCTGATAGCCCGCGCCCGGTTGGAGCTGGGGAATCAGAGGTGCAAAACCCAGGGCCTGTTCGAAGCCCTCGCTTTGAACTGCATAGGAAGTGGTTTGAAAAACGTGGTCCACGAGGACCATGTCGCTCAGATCTCCGTACGGCGTGTAAGTCTCAAAAGCAACTCGTGCGAGCAGGGTGCCCGCGCTCAAGTCGTATTCCTCCCAAGCCATCACCAGGCCTGTCATGGGATCGATGTCGACTTCAAAGCGGGACAGGGCCGCCGTGCGAGCCTGTACCTGAACTCGATCGCAAGCCACGCCAGCCACGTTGGTGGAGTTGGGAATGACGAGGAAATCGTAGTTGCTGAGGAACAAGCCCAGATCCCGGATGCGGAAATCCCTGTGGCGGTAGATCTGCGTCTGCCGCATGTCTTGCATCAAGATGAACAGAGCCGTATCGGGCTTAGAGGTGACGAGCACATCCAAGGTCTCCACGGAAAACTTGTTCTTGCCGTTGGCGCCGACATCTTCTCGATACACAACGGGCGCTTGGGCGTCGTAGTACAGCTCAACCAAGCGTGTCCCGCGATAGGCCGTCTTGAATGGCGCGTTCGGGCCCTGCGCAAAATATGAAGGCGGCCCCCCACTGCTGTAAGTGGGCGGATCGTCTGTTCCTGACCCACCGTCGCTAGGCAGCCCCGCTCCACAAGCAGCGAGCAGCAAGCACGCGGCGAGCGGACCTCCGCTCCAAAGCCGCCTGGTGGCCTTCTCGAATTGACTCGCGAGAGCGCGCAAGCCGCTGATCCGCTGGATGAGCCTCACTGCGGGTACTCCCTTCCATCGAGAATGCCGCCCGACATGCCCCCGAGCAAGTCCTTCAGATCGGCGTCAGCTAGGGCCGGATCGTCGATGCGCACGACCTTGAAGGAGAATGAGGCCTGCTCCACGGCGTCAAGGCCCGCATTGCGGGCAGGTCCGAGCTCTGGCAAGACCGCCACGACGCCCAAGCCTGTCACGACGACCAGGCCAACCAGGGCAGCCAGTCGATTTGTGCGCCGCCTACCCCGGGCGGCCCTAGGCCGGACCGGGTCGCTCCCGAGTCCGCGTTCCACGTCCACACGATCGGCCACGAGCCCGTCGAGGCTCGCTGGTGCTTCCAATAGGCCCAGCTCCAAGCCCTCCTCATGGAGTGCTTGCTCAGCCACTTGCCCAATACGAGCATCGAACTCGAGCGGAGCGGGTTCAGGGGGCAAGGCCTGGACAGACGCCGTTGCGCGCTGCTGGCGGTAACCCGCTTGTAGGGAGGCCACCACCCTGCCATCCAAGTCGGAGGGCACCGGCACACGCCCAAGGGTGCGAATCGCGCGTGCCTGGCGGAGAAGTTGGCGCCATTCGCGGCGCAACGACTCATTCTCGACGAGGTGTTCCCGCACAGTCTCGGGCAAGAGCTCCAACCGGTCCGTGCCACTATCGAAACCTGAATCGGCCCCTCTAGCCGGGTGACTAGGCGTCACGCCGGCGAGGCTCTCGATCATGGCATCCCTGATGGACTGGCGGTTCATTGCAGAGGACTGTGCTAAGGAATCAGCGAAGGTGGTGCCGATCCAAGATCGGGGTGAGTTCCCGGTCGAGGGCGGCGTGAGCCCGAGACAAGCGCGACTTGACCGTGCCCAGCGAGGTGCCGAGGCTCTCGGCGATCTCTTCATAGGAGAGACTCTCGCTGTAGCGCAGCACGGTGATCGCGCGCATCTTGGGACTCAGTCGGGTGATGGCCTCTTGAATCTCGGCCCGCAGCTCTCGACGAGCTGCTGCGGCTTGGGGGCCCTCAATGCCATCGTCCTTGAAATCAATGGGCGTGCCTTCCTCCGAGGAGGAACGCAGGCGATCGAGCGAAGCAGCCGGGCGGGCAGCCGACCGGCGCTTGAGATCGATCGAGGCGTTTACGGCAATGCGGTAAACCCAACTTGAGAACTTGGATTCGAAGCGGAACGCGGAGACCTTGCGGAAGAGGATGCCGAACGTCTCTTGGGATGCGTCGAGGGCATCGGCGGCGTTCCCAGTGATGCGGTAGCAGACGTTGTAGACCCGGTCCTTGTACTGCTCATACAAATCTCGAAAGGCGCCATCGAAGCCCCGATCGGGGGTCTCCTGACAGGCGATTACGAGGGTTCGATCGGGGTCAATTCGCATTGGGAACTCGCAGACTCTGCCTAGGACGACGGGCAGAACTGCCGGGTTCCGCTAATTCGGTGATGGCGTGCAGGCAGGGTCGCCATTGTTCGCTTTCGAGAATCTGCGCTCTGTTGCCGTGGCAGGAAGCGGCGCCTCCAGAATGCCATCAGCCGCCGAGCAGCACCCCGGTGTCAATAGTCTGGTAGGAGCTGCCCACCGTACCTGCGCAATCCGTTGCGCAGTAGGTGTCCCATCCGTCCTCACAATCGGCAGAGATCACCTCGTGGGTCACGATGGACCCACTGCTGCCCACGATCGCAGTCTCTTGGAAGCACACTTGGCCGGGCTCCCAGCCGATGGGAATGCCGCCATCCCCGTCCGGTGGAATTGGCTGATGGATGGTCGTTCCCGGCGTCTGGCTGGTGCCCGGATCCATCGACACCCCAGGACTTGTCAGAATGTGCCTCAAGATTACGACGCCGTCTTGCTTGAAGATGTCGATCTTATCGGCAGACGCATACGCAGTTGAGCCCGGTGAGCCGACGACTGCGAAGTACGTAATCGCTTTGTTTGATTTGAATGCTCCCCGGGGGACTTCGAATTCCATCAAGAACAACCGGCCGCCTTTTGTGCCCACCGCGTGACCCGAGGTGACGCCCGGCATTCGGTCGAAATTCAGGGGCACGACGCTGCCAGCGACAAGCGCGCCAAAGCGAATGGTGTTGTCCGCCACACTGCCGTCCGGATCGAGAATAGCCGTAAATATCTTGATTCGGTTTCCCTCTCCCCTCGCTGTCATCCCAATTGAAAGGGCCAAGCCTCGCGGCACGCTTGAGGAATCGCCCGGGTAGGTCTGCAGTGCGAGTTCTTCGCCATCGCCGTAGCCGTCGTGATCGGTGTCTGGCGAGAGCGGGTCGGTCCCCAGAATCACTTCCTGGGAATCGGGCAGCCCATCGCCGTCTGTGTCCACTCCGGTCGAAGGCAGGGCCAGAAGAGGTGTCGGCTGCCAGTGCGTCGCTACCGCCCAGCCAGCCAAGGCAAGCGTGCAAGGCAGAAGCAGCGGGGTCCATGGACGCTGTCCGCTGGACTGATGAGGGAGGGAACTCCTCATGCTTTCAAACTCCGATAATTGATGGTGTGACGATGCTGGGGGGGTACTTGAATGTGGGTCTCACGTTCAAAATGGTCAAGCACAGACCTTGCATTGCGCTGGGACTCCTGCCGCAGGGGCCTTTCCCCGCCCTTTTTGCATTCGCTTCAATCCCCGATCTGACTTGGGCCTGTGGCCGGGGCGGGGCGGCTCCGGTAGGATCCTGCGCCGCGCGAGCGGCCTCTAGGACACCCTCCTAAGGCGAGTCAAGCGGCGCCCGTAGCTCAGCTGGATAGAGCGTTCGCCTCCGGAGCGAAAGGTCACAGGTTCGAATCCTGTCGGGCGTACCACTCCGATCGGCATCAAGATTTAGGGGAGCAGGAACGCTCCGGCATCGAGCGTCTTGATCCAAGCCGCTACGTCTCGCGCGCACAGCTCCATCCCGCGCTCGTTCCAGTGGATGTCGTCGTGACCGACAAACAACTGCGCAGGGTTATTGGACTCGAACAGCCCGTACAGGTCTCGCACTTCAAGGCCTGCCTCGCGTGCTGCCGCCGAGCAGGTGTCCGTGAGTCGGTGGCTGTCGTAGTTTGGATAGTCCGCGACATTCACGCGTATCACGAACCCGGGATCCAGGTCGATTGCTGAGGGAACGACGACACAAACGACCGGTACATTCCTGGATTGGCAGAACGCGGAGACGCGCACCAGGATCGCGGTCAGGAGTTGCTTCTTGTAGGCCGCCATCGCACTCGAGGGATGCACGGCAACGTCCGCGTCGTAGACGTCCTCAATTAGGCTGTACACGGTCTGGCTGCCTTCGAGAACCCCCTTGCGGTATTCCCAGGCGGCCTGCTCAAGGTATTCGGGGATTAGGCGCGAAGCGACCTCCGGTGAGAGGGCCTGCTCGATTGCCCCTTCCCCTCGCGCGTGATCCCAGGCGCGCAAGAGAGCGAGTCTGGAGTTGGCCCGTTGTGCCTCCTCGAATCTGTCGTGAACGCTCGGGTGCAAGATGGGTTGACCGCGCACAAGTCGCCCCTCCTCCAGGCGAAACAACTTGTTGCGCAGGAGGTCGCCGAGGTCATTGTTGGCACACAACACGAGCAGAACCAGGTCGGGACGCAGGGTCTCGAATTCCGCTTCCAGACGCAGGGCAGCCTGATCGGGCCCATAGCCTGACGCTCCCGCGTTGACCACTTCGACGTCCGCTCCCCAACACTCAGCTAGGCGAGAGACAAAGGTGTCGGCTTGGGCCACGTTCTCGCCCATCACCAGAGAGTCACCGTAGACAGCCACCCGTGGGCGGCCATCCGTTGAGAGCTCCGGCCCTCTGAATCCCGAGGAATTCAGTGAAATCAAGTTGCGGGCCCCACCGGCCCGCTCGGGCATAGGTTGGATGCGACTGGAATTGGGGATGGTTGCGTGCAGGAGATCTGGGTGCAGCGTGTAGATCGTTGCCCCCACCGGAAACCAACGGCGCACGGACAGTTCCGCCACGCTGAGCGCGAGCAAGGAGGAAGCCAGTACGATGGACAGCTTGCGCATGGCTCCTAGCCCTTGCCGCAGGCCCTCTGCAGGACGGACTCGACCTGGGAAAAGGTAGCCTGGCGATCGAATTCCGGCCGTCGGCTCAATCCAGCGGCCACGAATTGCTCGCACAGTGCGGGGTCGCCAAGCATGCGCTCGAGTGCGAGGCCCAGACTGCTCGAGTCGCGTGGGTCGACGAGCAAGCCGTTGATTCCATCCGCGACGACCTCGGGGTTACCGCAAACGCCGCTGGCAATGATTGGAGTGCCCAGGAACAAGACCTCCAATAGTGTGTGGGACAAGCCCTCGTACTCAGAATTCAGCACGAACACATCAGATGCACGAATGTAGAGCGGGATCTGCCCGTGAGGCACGTTGCCCAAGAAGTGCACGCGCTGACCTAGGCCCCTTTCGTTTGCCAACCGCCGCCAGGCCTGCTCCATGTCCCCCTCCCCGGCCACGAGCAGTTCAACGTCATCGGGCAAGCCGGCCAGGGCTTCGATGATTCCATCCACTCGCTTCCAACCCATCAGGCGACAGGCCGTGAAGACAAACCGTTTGCCTCGATCCAAGCCCAGCACCTCCCGGGCTTCCGTTGGGGTTTCCTGGACTTCTTCGACGTCAGGGCCGTGGTAGGCGTTGAAGATACGCTCAGCCTTGCTTGGCGCGACTCGATAGCTGTTGATCAAGATATCGCGGAGGAAATCCGAGCAGCAGATAATGTGTTGGCACCAACGCCACCAGGTGCGTTGCAGGGAACGAGTCAATCCCACGCGCCAGCCGTAGGATTTGGATTGGTAGGTGACGATGTCATCGCCCTGACACCAGCCCTTGCGGTGCGCGATTTCCCAAGAGCCGTCCACCATGATGCGTATCACGGCTGGCACACGGCGCAATTTGGCGGCCAATACGTGCAAGAGGGCGAGGTGCTCGTTGACGTAGACCACGTCGCAGCCCTTCGCCGCCCTGAACACGGCCCAAAAGGCCTTCAAGTAGCGCAGGGGCGTGGGCCCAGGAGCAATGGCCTCGACGGGAAAGGGATAGCCCTGCGGGTCAGGGTCCGAACAGAACGCCACGACCTCTACTTGGTGTCCGCGTTCCAACAGAAAGTGCGCTACGGAGGGCACATAAGTTGCGGGCCCACCTAGGTCCGGAGGGAAGACGGGCGAGGTGATCAGTACGCGCATCGTGTTCGTTGACGGCGCGGCTCGAACGCGGAGTCAGTAGCCAAACGGGAGGGTCAATGGACCGGAACGTTGTCGCGTTGACAGCCGCGCTCGTCTTCAATCGCCTGTAGACGTTCGACGGTGATGTCGCCGGTCGGGTACTCGCCATTGAAGCACGCGTTGCAGAACTTTTCGATCTTCTCGTTGCCCTCGCGTGCGGCCTCGTTCATGGCCTCCCGCTTGAGATACATCAAGTGGTCCACGTTGAGGGATGTGGCGATCGCCTCATTGTCGCGGCCCGTAGCGATGAACTCGCGCTTGCTCGCCATGTCGATGCCGTAGGGGCAGGGCGCCTTGAGCGGCGGGCTAGTCACGCCGAAGTAGACCTTGCGTGCCCCAGCTGCACGAGCCATGGCCACGATGCGTCGCGATGTATTGCCGCGGACGATCGAGTCGTCGATCAGCAGTACGTCCTTGCCCTTGAATTCCAGGGGAATCGGATTGAGCTTGCGCCGAATGGAATCGGAACGGCTTGTTTGGTCGGGCATGATGAACGTGCGGCCGATATAGCGGTTCTTGACCAGGCCCTCGCGGTAGGGGATATCCAGTTCCTGGGCGACAGCCATGGCCGCATCACGCGAGGAGTCGGGGACGGGGATGACCACGTCGGGCTTGGGCGCCCCGCTGTCCTGCCACTGCTTGGCCAGCGCTGCCCCAAAACGCTTGCGTGTCTTGTAGACGGAGATGTCGTCCAAGAACGAGTCCGGCCGAGCAAAGTAGACCAACTCAAATACGCAGGGCCGGTGAGGCTGGGCTTCCAGGTGACGTGTTTGGATCTGTCGATCGGCATCGACGAACAACACCTCCCCAGGGCCAATGTCGTGCGTTCTGTTGTAGCTGTTCACGTCGAGCACAACGCTCTCCGAGGCGCAGGCAAATGAGGTCCCCGCTTCGTCGGTGCGCTCTCCAAAGCAGATGGGCTTGATGCCAAATGGGTCGCGAAAGGCGACCATCCCCACGTCGGCGATGGTGGCACAGACCGAATAGGCCCCCTTCACTTCCTTGTAGACCCGGCCAACGGCGTCGAAGACGGCTTCGGCGTCAATCTTGCCCCTTTCCCGCAAGGCTGCCGCGAGGCCCTCCTGAAAGACCCACAAAATGATCTCAAGGTCACAGCTCGAGTTGAGGCGCACGCCGCCGGACTTGAAGCGGCGATCACCCAGCTCCTGAACATTGGTCACATTCCCGTTGTGCACCATGGCCACACCCACAGGGAAGGTGTGGTGGAAAGGTTGGGCATCCTCGTCGCGACTGCCGCCCACGGTTGGGTAGCGCACATGCCCGACGCCCAAGTGCCCACGCAAGCGAGCCATGTTGTCCTCGTTGAAGACCTCAACGACTAGGCCGTTGCCCTTCTTGACGTTGAATTTCTCAGCGAAGGTCGTGATGCCGGCTGCATCCTGGCCGCGGTGCTGAACGGCGAGCAGGCCCTCGTAAATCTCCGTTGCGACGTCCGTGCCGTCCGGTCCGTAAATGCCGATGAATCCGCACATGATTGGATTGCTTGGGATGTCTGACCTCGGCGCCGGCCATGGGCACCGAATCTGGCCGAAATCCCCGTGATGAGGGGCCGTTTGGAGTTGCGGGTAAAGGGAGGGGTGGGTCCCGAGGCCGGACCGGATGCGTAAGATAGGCGGCCCAAAGTGGCCGGGCAAGGAACCTGCCGCTTCTCGTTTGAACTCACCCCCAGTAGCCGCCCTCCGGTGGCCCATGATCGCCCGATGACTGTCACCTCAGCTCCCCCCCAGCCCATTCTGCGTTCCAGCTATCTGCCCAGCGACTTTCAGATCGAAACGGTCGATCTGCACTTCGCGTTGGACGAGCACGACACGCGGGTCAAGAGTCGAATGGCCGTGACGCGCACCGCGGCAGTCAGTGCCGACCTCGTCCTGCACGGTGAGGACTTGACGCTGATCGCCGTCTCAATCGACGGGGCGGCGCTTGGGCCCGAAGCCTACAGCCTGTCTGACGAGTCCCTCACGCTGCACTCACCTCCGGATTCGTTCAGTCTCGAAACTGAAGTGCAGATCGTGCCGGCCAGCAACAAGGCTCTGAGTGGCCTCTACGTGTCCGGGGGGAATTTCTGCACGCAGTGTGAGGCCCAAGGGTTCCGGCGTATCACCTACTTCCTTGACCGGCCCGACGTCATGGCGCGCTACTCCGTAACCCTCGAGGGTGACGCGGGCCGCTATCCCGTGATGCTCTCCAACGGAAACCGCATTGCGACTGAGGACTTGGGTGGCGGTCGCCAGCGCGTTCGCTGGGAGGATCCCTTCCCCAAACCTTCCTACCTCTTCGCGCTCGTTGCGGGAGACCTGGCCTGCCACCGAGACAGCTACCGGACGGCCAGCGGACGGGACATCGGGTTGGAGCTGTGGGTTGCCGAGCGGGACCTGGTCAAGTGCCCGCACGCCATGGCCTCCTTGCAGGACGCGATGCGCTGGGACGAGGAGGTCTTTGGCCTCGAATACGACCTCGACCTCTACATGATCGTCGCGGTGAGCGACTTCAACATGGGCGCCATGGAGAACAAGGGGCTCAACATTTTCAACTCCAAATGTGTGTTGGCCGCCTCGGATACGGCCAATGACAGGGATTTCGAATCCGTGCAGGGCATCATTGGGCACGAGTACTTTCACAATTGGACCGGCAACCGGGTGACCTGTCGGGACTGGTTCCAGCTCACACTCAAGGAAGGTCTGACCGTCTTTCGAGATCAGGAATTCAGCTCGGACATGGGTTCGCGGGCCGTCGCGCGCATTGGTGACGTGCGCCTGCTCAGAGCCGGCCAATTTCCTGAGGACGCTGGCCCGATGTCCCACCCGATTCGGCCCGAGTCCTACATCGAGATGGACAATTTCTATACGGCCACCGTCTACAACAAGGGTGCCGAGGTCATTCGCATGATCCACACCCTCGTTGGCGCAGCAGGTTTCAGGAAGGGAATGGATCTGTACTTCGAGCGCCACGACGGGCAGGCCGTCACCTGTAACGACTTCCGAGCGGCGATGGCGGACGCCAACGATTTCGACCTCGAGCAATTCGAGCAGTGGTACATTCAATCAGGCACGCCGCGCCTGTCTGTCGTCCAGCATTGGAATGCTGCGGAAGGACAGCTCTCGCTCACCTTCACCCAGCAGGCGGCTGCCGGCGCAGCGCCACTTCATATCCCTGTGCGCCTCGGGCTGGTCGGCCCAGATGGTCGTGACTGTGCCCTGCGGATTGAGGGTCAGGCAAGTCAGCAAGTGACCAGCGAGTGCATCCTCGAACTCAAGCATCACGAGCAGACGTTTGTGTTCACGGGGCTAGAAGCCCGTCCCCTGCCCTCGGTGCTGCGCGGATTCTCGGCTCCCGTCTTGCTGGACATGGAGTACAGCCGCGAAGACCTCGCCTTTCTGCTGGCTAACGACTCGGATTCATTCAACCGATGGGATGCTGGCCAGAAGCTCTTTGGCGATGCGCTGCTCGAACTGACAGAAGCGAGCGCCAAGGGTGAGGAGCTCCAATTCGATCCACTGCTGGCAGAGACATTCGGTCGTGTCCTAGACGACGACAGTGTTGATGGCTCCCTGCGGGCGCTGGCTTTGACTCTGCCGGCGGAACGCGAGTTGGCTCAGCGCATGGACGTGATCCAACCCCAGCACCTGCACCGGGCCTGCGAGTTCTTGCGGCGCAGCCTGGCCGAGACACTCCAGGCCGCGCTCCTTGAAACGTACCGGGCCTTGGCTCCTGCAGGGCCGTACACCACGGATGCCCAGGACGTTCATCGCCGCCGGTTGCGCAACTGTGCCTTGAGCTACCTGGCCTGCTTGGGCCGGCAGGAGACCACGGCGCTGGCCTGGGACCAATTCCAGTCCGCCGACAACATGACCGATTCCCAGGCTGCCCTGGAGTGTCTGGCAGAACTCGACGTACCCGAGCGGATCGCGGCCCTAGACGAATTTCACCGGCGCTGGGCCGACGACGCCCTGGTGATCGACAAGTGGTTCACGGTGCAGGCAAACTCGAACATGGAGGGGGCGGTGGACCGCATGCGGGCCCTGGCCTCCCACCCCGACTTCACCCTCTCGAACCCCAACCGAGCGCGCTCGCTGTTGTTCACTTTCCCGACGATGAACCTCTCGGGGTTCCACGTGGCTGATGGCAGCGGGTACCGCTTTCTGGCCGACAACATCTTGGCCATCGATCCGAACAACCCCCAGCTCGCCGCGCGGCTTGTTGGACCCTTCCTACTGTGGAAGCGCTATGACGCGGAGCGTGGGGCCTTGATGAAGGAAGAATTGGAGCGACTGTTTGCCGCTCCGGGGCTTTCCAAGAACACCCAAGAGATCGTCACACGCGCACTCGGTTAGCCCAATTAATACGGAGGACTGCCGCAGCTGCGTGCTAGGGTGAGTCCATGGCTGCCCATCAAGCCGACCTTGAGCTCATGCACCGCGTCGTCGCGCGAGACGACGCAGCGGCGGCGGACTTGATGCGCCAAATTGGCCGCGACCTGTATGCCTGTGCGCGGCGCCTTGCCCCCGGGACACAGGCTGCGGAAGACCTCCTGCAAGAGACCATGCTCGGAATTCTGCAATCTGCGAAGCGCTATGACGGCCGGGTTTCAGTGCGTGCCTGGGCCTTTTCGATCCTACGCAACAAGGCCGTGGATGCCCTGCGCAAGCGCGGGCGCGAACGCGTCACAGCGGAAGAAGACCCTGAGGCTCATCGGTTTGATGATGCGGGCGCCTGGCGCGAGGACGCCGACTTCTGTCCGTGGGATCGGGAAGCCGAACTTCGAGAGGTATTCGAGCTGTGCCTAAAGGGGCTGGCGGACAATCAACGGGAAGTGCTAGCCCTCAGGGCGCTCAATCAAGTTGAGGGGCGAGAAGCCGCTGATCTACTGGGGCTGTCGCGAGCCAATTTTCGGCAGATCTTGCATCGGGCTCGCCAAGCCATTCGGGGTTGTGTCGATGGCAAGCTGGGAGAGACCGAATGAGTGTCCAGAACAGGGGAACCCTGCGGTTGCTGCTCCGCTGTCAGTCGGTCAATGAGGTCTTGAGCGAGTATGTGGACGGGGACATGGGGTTTGTAAGTCGCACGCTGCTCTGGGGACACCTCTTGATGTGCAAGCGTTGCCGCGGATACCTGGCTCAGTTTCGGCGCATCGTCGAACTTGATGGCGGGCCGCGCCTCGACACTCTGCCGCCGGGTGCAGAGCAAGCCCTGCGGTCAGCGCTTGAAGCCTGGCGCGACCAACGCTAGACGGTCGATTTGGGGGCTTGATTCTGACAAGCCCTGTCACGGTGAGACAGCCCTGCCGAACAGTGGGGCCAACATGACTCTACTCACCTCCCTGGCCCTCGCGGCTGTTGTGGCAGCTGCCCCAAAGGCCGAATTCGACCATTCCCACGGCCGCTGGAATGCACTGCTCGTCGAATTCGTGCACACAGGCGGCCGAGTGAACTACCGCGGACTGGCCCGCAAGCGCTCTCAGCTCGACCGGTACCTGGGGGACCTGCGCTCGGTGCGGTATCCCGATTTCAAGAAGTGGACTGGGCCCGAACGCGAGGCGTTCTGGATCAACGCTTACAACGCATACACCGTGCAGTTGATTCTCGACAACTACCCAGTCAAGTCGATCCGCGACCTGGGGGGGTGGTTTAGCCCCGTCTGGGACAAGCGGTTCATTCCCCTGCAGCACCTGTCACGAGAGCACGGCAAGGTGCTCTCTTTGGGCGAAATCGAGCACGAAATCCTGGCCAAGAAAGCCCGCCAGCCGCTGTTCCACTTCGCAATCGTTTGTGCGTCGGGAGGCTGCCCCGAACTGCGCGCAGAGGCTTACACCGCCAAACTCCTGGACAAGCAACTGGGGAACGCTGGCCGAACCTTCCTGGCAGACACGTCGAAGAATGGCCAAGAAGTCCTGGGGGGGAAGCTGCGCGTCTCCAAGATCTTCAAGTGGAGCGAAGATGAGTTGCAGGAGTATCCGGGTGGCATCACAAAACTCCTGGCTGACTTCGCGCCCAAGCCTGTGAGCGAGGCGCTGCGCAGGGGCAGGGTGCGCCTCGAATATGGGGATTACGATTGGTCGCTCAACGAGTGGGTGCCTCCTGCGGTCAAGTCCGACTTGGGCTTGGGCGGGGGCCATTGATTTCCACCCTCGCCATCTTGCTGCTGGTCTCCTTGGCATGGTTCAACGGGGCCAACGACACCGGCAAGGGTGTCGCCACGCTCGCCTGCACCGGCGAACTCTCCGGCTCGCGAGCCCTGGGGTATGGCGTCGCCGCCACCTTCGCCGGTGCAATGTGCGCACTGCTGTGGGGCCAGGCGTTAGCCATCCGTTTCTCCGGCAAGGGCCTCGTGCCAGATGAGGTGGCCAGCGCTCCGGTGTTCCTACTCGCCGCAGGGATGGGAGCGGTGATCACGGTCGCCGCGGCCACTGGCCTGCGCTATCCCATCTCCACATCCCACGCCCTGCTCGGCGGATTGGTGGGCGCCGGCCTCCAGAGCGGAGCCGATCTAAACGAAGCCGCGCTGGTTGGCAAATTCCTGGCACCCTTGCTGCTCAGCCCGGTCATCGCCTTCGGGCTGGCGTGGGCCATTGGTCGGTGGAACACCTCGAGCACCCGATCCATGCACCTGTTCGCGGGCGGGGCCGTGAGTTTTGCTCGAGGATTCAACGACGCGCCGAAAATTGCTGCCTTCTCCCTCTTGGTGCCTGCGGTCGGACTCCGCTCGGGGACCGCACTGGTAGCTGTTGCGATGGGCGCCGGTGGTTGGCTTGCGGGCCGCTCCCTGGCGCAACGAGTCAGCACTGATGTGTGTGGTTGCACACCCGCTCAGGGGTGCGGGGCCAACTGGGTCTCTGCGGCACTGGTCATCGCCCACTCGCCCCTGGGTCTACCCGTGTCCACAACCCATGTGACCCTGGGCGCGGTGGCCGGAGCGGGAACCGCAGGAGACCGACTCGACCGCAAACTGTTCGGAAGCTTTCTTCTGGCCTGGGCCGTTACTCTTCCGATTGCGGCCCTGTTTTCCTTGCTTGCTAGCAAGCTGATCGGTAACTGGATCTAACCCATGGCCCGTTCCCCCAAAAAAGCAACCCGCTCGAGCAAGGAGCGCATTTTCCTGCTCATCTTCGTGCCCCTTGTGGTCGCCTTCTATGGCGTCCACAAGTATCCCCAGTTCGTGCTCGACCTTTTCGGCTCGGATGCGGGCTTGGAGTCTCTGCACCTCTTGGGGAAAACTCCGGGGTTTTGGTACGCGACGGTCTATACAGCACTTGTGTCGGGAACCTGCCTTTGGGTCCTGCTGAGTGGCAGCAACCGTTACCAGCTCAAAAAGAAAAAGGGGCCGCTATCGAAGTATCAGCGCTCCAAGTTCTTGTCGATCCTGCTGGCCCAGTCCATCGCCTTCTACTTCATTCCCTATGTCTTGCCCGGGCTCATGCGCGAGGGGTCTTTCTTTGAAGATCCTGCGCAGGTCGCAAGCAAGGCTTCGCACGTGTATGTCTGGCCGGCCTTTGTCAGTGGCGGCGGCGCGCTGTACATCTTTGTCGTCTTGCCCCTAGCGGTCTGGTTCTTCGGCAAGCGCTACTGCAGTTGGTTCTGCTCCTGCGGCAACCTCTCCGAGACGGTCGGCGTGCTGCCCTGGGGTGCGCGCTGGGTCCGTGAGCGCACACCACGCTCACCCGGCGCAAGGAAGTGGGAAAGCCTGCAAGTTGTGTTCCTGGGTTTTGCGCTCTTCTTCGGGGTCATGCTCTTGCTCGACGGCTTGACGTTGTTCTCAGCTCCAAACGTGTTGCAAGCCACGGCGGCCACCCAAGACCTGGTCGTTGATTTTGCCTTTGGGTCAGTCATTGGCATCGGCGCCTACCCGTTCTTGGGCACCCGCATCTGGTGTCGGTACGGCTGCCCTTTGGCCCAGGGCATGAAGCTGGTTGGCAGATTCACCCGCTCGCGTTTCGCCGTGCAGCCCAATGACAAGTGCAGAGGCATCGATCTGTGCACAAGCGCATGCCCAATGGGCATCGATGTGGCCAGCTATGCGCACAAGGATCGCAAGCCAATTGAAGTCCCCTTCGGGCTCAAGGACACGCCCTGCATCGGCTGCGGGGGCTGCATCGAAATCTGCCCGGTGGGCGCCTTGTCCTTTGCCCCAGTACGGCAGCCAAAGGGAAACTAGGGACGCCCGGCGTCCAGCCAGTCAACAACTGACTGGGCTGCTGAACCGGGGTCGCCGGCATCCAGAGTGAATTGGTAGCGCTTGGCCTTCTCGCTGTGGGAGTAGAGAGGGTCGTAGTACTTGTCAAGCAACACGCCCACGAGCTTGCGCTCCTCTCCCCCATCGAACCACTTGACGAGGGGCTCGTGCGGTTGGATGCGGGCCTCGACCTGGGCGAGCTGTTCCCGCAGCTGTGGCCGATCCTCGTCTCTGGCCAGGTAGTCTTCGAGCAGGACATCAATGCGTCGCTCCCGGTCAGCTGTGAGCAAGATGTTGGTCGCGCCACCCATGGCTTGCCAGAGTTTCCCGGGGATGACCACATTGCCGACCTTGCGGCTCTCGCCCTCGTAAACCAAAGCCTCCACAGACAAACGGGGATCACGCAGGCGAAGCGCGAGGCGCGTATCGAAGGCCTTTTGCGAAACCGGTTCGAGGCCCACCATTCCGAGCAGAGAACTTCGATGTCCTGCAGCTTGCTCGAGATCGATGGTCGAACCGGGCCGCAGCCTTTCCAACTCGCGCAGGACGAGTGTCTTGCCGACTCCAGTCAGGCCGCGTAGGACGACGGCGGGTGGCGCGTGCCAGTCCTCAAGCTCGTCCATGACAATCTGCCTATAGGCGCGGTAGCCCCCTTCCAGTCCGGCCACCGAATGCACGCCCAGGCGCCCGAGCAAGGCCACGACACTCATGGAGCGCAGGCCCCCGCGCCAGCAGTGCAAGACCAACCGGGGTGCGCTGGTTGCCGATACAGCTAGCGCTTCGGGCGTGAGCCGCCCCTGCATCTCTTCGAGTCCGCCGTCCGCCAGCTCCAGCACACGTTCCCGAACTCCCTGCCCATCGATGGTCATGCCCGCGATGCGAGCCAGCTCCTGAACGAGGTCCTCAATCGTGGCCAGCACGTGCTTCAATCCCTCGGCGAAAGCCTGCTCGGGAGAGTTCCTCGTGTACAACAATCCCACGACTGCACGCTCCGCATTGGAGAGCAGGGGCAAGTTCTGCGCTCCGGGCAAGTGATCCTGCGCAAACTCCGCAGGAGAGCGCATATCGATGATGCAGGTCGACGGCAGATCCAAGGCCGCCTGTGCGGAGATCATCGGCACCCGCGCACGGGGCGTGGTACTGGTGGAGGAGCGGGCCATGACGGCCGCAAGTATAGAGGGCTTGCGGCTCTGCGACGGGCCGTCCTAGAGCTTGCCTCCTGGTTCCGCGGATGGCCTGCGGCGCGTTGCGGGGACCGGTCGGAGTGCAGAATCCTCACCGCCCGAATCCAGGAACCTGCGCACCTGGGAGAAGAATGCGTCATCAGGAATCGACCGCAGCCGCTCGGTCAACTCCTCGGTCAGGAAGCCCGACCGCCCGAGCGCAGTCATAGCCCGCTGCCTTCTGCGCCTGCGTAGCTCATGCTGCCGCTCTGCTCTGTTCGACCCCGCTAGACCCAGTCTCTCGGAGGCGTCTAGGTGGGTTTCCAGAGCTCGGCGCACGCGCCTCAGACCGCGGTCCTGCGTGCTTGATGCAGACCGCTCTGTCCCGATGGGATTGGCGCGCGCCACCCGAGCAAGGTCGGGAAACTCGCGCCGGAGATTCAAAAGAGCCAAGTAGAACTCGTCCGGGGGCAAGCTGCGAATGCGCTCCCACTGATCAGAGGCGACTCCCTTGGGCAGGCCCTCTCGTTGCACGTAGCCGGAGCACCTACGCTTGACCACGAGCAGGAACTTGGTGCGCCGTTCATCGGGCGGCAGGTCATTCAGCTGCCCAAGCTCCTTGGGCGAAAAGCCTAACTCGGGCGCCATGGTCTTGATGGATTCCGCGATGCGGCGGTCCATTTGGCCTCGCAGGTCAGCCAGCAATTGCCGCCGCTCACTGGGATTCGCCGCCTCGATCCGCTCACGCTCCTGCTTCGGGAGCTTGCGCAGTATCCGGTGGCTCATGTCCTGAACTTCCGCAAGCGCCATCTCGTGCAGTAGCTCCTGGCGTTTTCTTGCGGGCAGTCCGTCTAGGCGCTCGCGATCGCGGGCGGGCATGCTCTGGTAGACGCGCCGACCCATGGCTTCGAATCGATCCGCTTGAGCGCGCAGTTGTTGACGCTGTTGGGCGGGTAGCTGCTTGAGTTCTTCGAGCCGGTCGCGCAGAGCCTGCTTCTGGTCCGGAGTGAGTGAGTCGAACCGCTGGCGCAATTCGGCTCGCGAGACCGCAGGTGCTCGGTCCGGTCCCTGGACCCGGGAGTTGCCTGCGTCGCTGCCTAGGGACACGCCGACGACCAGGAGGGCGAGGGGCAAGACTCGGCCTGAAATTCCGCGCAAACTCATGAGCCCTCGGCCTCCAGCGCGGTGTCGAGGAGAGCCTCGTCCACCAGGTCCAGCTCGGAGAGCAGGTCTCGAGCAACGGGATCGAGACTCTCGATCGACTCCCAATACAGAAGTTCGGAGAGATGATCGATCACCTCCTCGTCTGCTTCTGGCCTCGAGGGTGATGCGCTTGGTCCCTCTGCCAGGAGCGGATCCGGGCCCTCAGTTTCTTGCTGAACGAGCCCGCGCCAAAGGGCCACGCCCGATGCGCCGATCAAGAGCGCCGCGGCAAGCTTGAGCCTCAGTCCACTGCGGTCGGGCTTGCCCACGGGTCGCGCCCCGTGCATCGGCACGGAGGAGTACGCCAGCTCCCGCTGCTCGCCAAGACCGGCCCGGATGCGTTGGCTGAGACCCTGTGGTACATCGACGACGAGGGCCTGCTCCAGGAGGGCATCAAGGCGCCCTTCCAGCCTGGCCGCGGCAACTCCCGCACGAACGCGCGCCGCCAAGCCCGCCGGGACCTCGACTTCGTCTTTGGAAAGCAAGGTCTCCAGTGCTGACTCACGCAGGGCGCTGGGCGCGAGGGGTTCGGCTTGCCGCAAGCGCAAGAGCACCTTGCGCGAGAGATCCGGAGGCAGGTTCGGATCAGGCAGTGATGCGAGCAGGTGCTCGAGCGCTTCCTCTTGCTCGAGAAGCTCGCGGCACGCTCCGCAATTGAGCAGGTGGTCGTGCCAACCCAGGGCTGTGAGGCTCTGAGGGTTGGGCTTCCCCTCAAGCAGCGCTTCCAAGTGTTGCCTGAATTGAATGCAGGAAGTGCTCACAGCAAGTCCTCCTCCAAGAAATGGGCGAGCTGCACCCGCAAAGTCTCACGCGCGCGGTGAATCAGGGACTTGACGGCCTTCTCGCTCGAGTCCAGGACCCTCCCGATCTCCGCGTAGGAGAGATCGTCGAACTTGGCCAGCACGACGGCCATGCGCTGGTTCTCGGGCAGCGCTGCGATGGCGCACCGCACCGCCCGAACCACGTCGCCTGTTTCCAGGCGACCTGCCGGGTCCGGATCGCGGGCGTCCTGAACTTCCATGGGGCCTGATTCTTCTTGCCCCGGAGGCCGATCCAAAGAGAGTTGGGGGCGACGAGCCGAGCGTTCGGTCTCATTGACCGAGAGATTGAAGACGATGCGATACAGCCAGGTGGTGAAGCGCGCCGTGGGTTTGTATCGATCTCGGGCGCGCACAATTCGCAGGAATGTCTCCTGGACCAGATCCTCGCGGCCCGGGTGTTGGCCCAAGAAGCGAGTCAGCAGGGAGTAGACACGCCCGGAATAGCGCTCAACGATCTCATCAAAGGCGCCCTCGTCTCCCGCTTGCCACGCGAGCATGAGCTTCACGCCCGGATCCTGGTCGTATTCGGCGGGGGTCGGCATGGAGAGCAACGACGTCCGGGCCTAGCCCTCAGTCGACCCACTCAACCGTCCATGGGGCCGTTGGTTCCGAGTAGAGGCCTTGGGTTACGTCGCATCTCCATTTTAGACCCACGCAACCTGCGATGGACTACTGAATCGCCCGTATGGCCTTGGGGGGCCAGATCGCGAATAGAGGCCGGCCAATGACGGCCTCTTCTGGCAGGCAACCAAAATCGCGGCCGTCGTGGCTGTCCGCCGAATTGTCACCCAACAAGAAGATCTCCCCGGGCCCAACCTGGACGCCTCCTGGGCGCAGCAATCCCCGGGGGCGGTACTGCACATCGCGGGCAATACGCAATTTTTCCACGCGCAGGTGGCCATCGCGAGCGCGCAACTGGACGCGCGAACCCAAACTCCTGCCCAGCCGCTCTTTGTCTGTAGGTTCAAAGCTGTTGCGGTCGTAGGAGCGCTCAAGGGTGAGATCTCCCACCCGCGCTTCAATGCGATTGTCGACATTGGACAGGTGGATGCTCAACACCCCCTGCAGCTCTGTCGCCCCTCGTGAGAGCTCGACCTCTGCTTCCCCGCGGATGCGCAGCAAACTCACGGTCGTCGGGAGGCCCTCTCGCAAGTGAAGGTGCAGCTCAAAACGATCTCCCTGTTCGGTCAAGGCCAGCACGAAGGTCCCGCGACGCGCGAGCACTTTCAGGTCTAGATCCAGCACCAGGTCATGGACGGAAACCTCACCGGGACGGGCTTGTCTGTCTAGATCAATGTAGCCATCGCGCAGGATACGGCTGTGGCGCAGAGATGCTGAATACTCGCCGGTTTCTGCCGAACCCACCTCGAACGCCCCAGCGCCAGTAACTCGCCAACCGGGCGCTTCACTACCCAGCCCATCAAACGACTCGGCCGGATCTTGAAGCGTCGAGTCAAAAATTTGGGCCAGCGGTGTCGGCCTTTCGGCGGCCGTTGGCCGTTGGCCGTCGACCCAAAGGTCGCCCGCCGGATCAACGGTCAGGCGTTCGCCACCCTTGCCCCCAATCCCACAGGCGCGTTTGACGAGTGCATCGCCCCCATGGCGCACAACGACGATTTCCCCTCGATCGGGGCGTCCTCCGCCGTGCCAGACCAAGACCCACTCCCCCTTGTGCAAGGTGGGCTCCATAGAGGAGCTGCCCACGGGGTAGATGTCGACCACGAAAGTCTTCACCGCCAACAACGTGACGGTACCGATGGCTGCACACCACAACAGGCGCCGCGTGCGGGGAGCGATCATGCTCTAGCCCTGCCCCAAGGTGCTGAGCAGTTGGTCGGCGACGACCATGTAGATCGCCACTCCGGAAATATCGGAGAGTGAGATGAGGAAGGCCCCGGCGACCACTGCTGGGTCGATGTCCATTCGGCGGCAGAGCATGGGAACCGCGCCACCCAGAGCGCCGGCCCAAGTCACGGCCGCGACAACCGCTGTTCCGACGGAAAGCCCGATGGCCACGCCTTCCTCTAGGGAGCCCTCCATCCACGCGGCAAACAAGAAGGTCACCACGCCACAGAGAAGCCCAATGAGCGCGCCCACGGCGACCTCGCTCACAAAGACCTCCCGTTCGCGATTGCGTTCGACCTCACCTGTCGCAAAACCGCGCACGAGTATCGTCGATGTTTGCACGCCCACGTTGCCCGCCAGCCCGACGATCAGGGGCAAGTAGCGCAGAATGGCTTCGTTGATCGGCGATTGCGTACCTGGGCCCAGGAACGCGCTCAAGATCTGGGCGCTGGCCAAGCCGCCCGCTACCGTGATACCCATCAGGGGCAGGCGCTGGCTTGCGCGTACGAGAATGGGCAGGCGCGTTTGTTGCGTGGGCGAGGTGCCCACCAAACGGTGTACGTCCTCGGTGGCCTCCTCTTCGAGAATCACCTGCGCGTCGTCGAGGGAAATCACGCCGACGAGCACGCCGGCTTCATCGACTACGGCTAGGGCGGACAGTGCGTACTTGGCGATCATCGTCGCCGCCGCTTCCTGGTCCTCGTCAGCTGCGATGACGAAGGGCTCGGCCATCAGGTCGCTGACGGAATCGTGGATGGAGTGTGTCAGCAGGTCGCGATCAGAGAGGTAACCCACGGGCGTACCGGCCTTGTCCACGACAAAGACGCCCAGGTTCTCCTCGCTGTCCTCGCCTTCTTTCTTGATTTCCTTGACGACATCACCGATACGGTCGTCGTCGCGAGCGAGCACGAACTCTGTGGTCATGACCCCGCCCGCGCTCTCCGGGTTGTGGGAAATCAGGGCGCGCAGGTCTTCGGCGGTCTCCCTCGACACGGAACCGAGGATGTCCGCCGTCACACGCTCACCTGCTTCGGCCAAGACGTCCACGGCCTTGTCGGAGGGCAGTTCCTCAACAACTTCGCGCAGGCCCTTGGACGACATGCGCGTGACCAATTCGCGGGCCAGTCCGTCTTCTGCGTGCTCAAGCAGGTCGGCCTGATCCTCTGTGGAGAGCAGGGCAAACACCTCCCAAGCCTGCTCGTCTGTCACGTCCTGCAACCAGGTAGCGGCGTCGGCTGCGTGAACGTCACCCAGAACTTCTGCCGCCACCTTCGACGAGGCTTCAAGTGCTTCCTGAAAGCGGCGGTGGTCCACCTGGGGTTGTTCGCTGGAAGACATGGCTAGCCCAGTTTGGCAAGGAGGGGGTGGGAGAGAGACCCCGGGATCGAAAACTCCTGCCACGATTCCTGTGCCAGCATCCCGCAGTGGGCAGATCTGGCCGGTCTACGGCCGATTCCCAGCCTCGGCCCAGCGTGGCTGTGAGAGCACGAATTCGTGCAGGACTCTGGCCGCGGCCACCCTAGCCGCGGCGGCAACTGCGAATGCCTGGCTGGAGCGGCGCGCGCCCAGGAACGCCCGCTGAACCTGAATCCCGGCCATGTCCAACGCATCCAGCGCCGCGCGACCGAGGTCCAAGTCCTGCCCCACGCCATGTCCAATCAGGGCCACTGAAGCCAGCTCACCTTGAACCCTGACTCCCTCCCCCAACTGGTCCAAGGCTGCCGGAATGCTGGGGCCCGAGTCGACAAAAGCGCTGATCTGGTCCCCCTCCGCATCCACCAGGCTCGCTTCGAGGCCGCAACTTCCGAGTACGTCGAACAGCTCCGCTAGTCGTTCTTGGCGTCGTTCGGGGCTGGGCACGTCTACCTCGATGCGCAGCAGGTCGGAGCGCGTCGCCACTCCCACGGGGCCTACGTGGTCTTCGGCGTGGGTTGTGGTGAGCAGTGTGCCGGGCGCCTCCGGATTGAGCACATCACGCACGCAAACGCGCGTTGTCTCTCGCAAGCCAGGCATGATGGCCGCTGGGTGCAAGACCTGAGCGCCGTGAAAGGCGAACTCGGCCGCCTCCCCATAGGTCACGCTGTGCAAGCTGCGTGCGTCGGGAACCAGATCGGGGTCCGCGGTCATGATTCCGCCAACGGTCTTCCAGAATTGGATCTGATGTGCGCCCAGTGCCTTGGCGATGAGAGAGGCCGTCAGGTCGGATCCGTTGCGCCCTAAAGTGGTCAGGTTGCCGCGCGAGTCCTTGGCGAGGAAGCCGGTCACGATCGGCAGGCCACCGATTTGCTCCAGCCCTTGGCGCAGGGCTTGGTCCGTGCCATCCAAGGGCTGGGCGGCTCCATGCCTTGAGTCGCTGACCAGCCCGAGGTCCCAGGCATCCACCGGAACCGCAGGCAAACCACAATCTGCGCAGACCCGAGCAACGATGCGCGCGCTCAAGCGCTCCCCGAAAGACAAGGCGAGGTCCAATTGGGCAGCCGACAGTGGGCCACCCTCTGACAGGCCCCCAAGGAACAAGCCCCACTCCCTCCAATAGCGGTCCAAGAAGTCCCCCGGCAGATCCAGCTGGCGAAGAAGAGCCCGGTGTCGGACACGCACCGGGGAGGGGTCTGCGTCGCCGCGCGAAGCGGCCCAGGCCGCGGCGCCCAGCAGGTCGGTCACGCCGCGGTGGGCGCTAACCACCACAACCGTGCGCTCGCCAGGCGCAGCGTGCCAGTGATCGGCGATGATGCCCACGGCCCGGCGAACACCTTCTCCATCAGCCAGAGCCGCGCCTCCAAATTTGAGGATGTGGGCCGGTACCAAGGGGCTCATTGGCGCAGCATACGCGCTAGGAGGGGGAGTGGGATTGCCCCTCGGCGGTTAGAATCGTCACCCATCCCGGCCACTCTCCGGGTATCCCCACCCGGCGCCAGGAGGCCGGCCCATGAGCGCCAATCCACACGACGACCTGATTCACGACTGGAACGACGAGGGGGCCGTGCAGGCCACGATCCAGTTCGACGACGAGACTCTGCGCGATGGCCTGCAAAGCCCTTCGGCCCGGGATCCGCAACTCGACGAGAAAATCCGCCTGATCCACCTGATGGATGGGCTCGGAATTCAAACCGCTGATGTGGGTTTGCCGGGGGCGAGCACGAAGGCGCGGGAGCACATCAAGGCCCTGTGCCGCGAGATGGAAGGCCTCTCGATCACCCCCAACGTAGCGTGCCGCACGTTGATCTCTGACATCGCGCCGGCGGTGGACATGCAGCAGGAGCTCGGCTCACCTATCGAAATCTGCACCTTCATCGGCTCCAGTCCGATTCGCCAATACACCGAAGATTGGCAGCTGGAGAAGATGCTCAAGCTCTCCCGCGAAGCGGTGGAATTCTGCACCGAGCAGGGGGCCACATCGATGTTCGTGACCGAGGACACAACACGCGCGCGACCCGAGACCGTGCGGGCCCTCTACACCACCGCCATCGAAGCGGGTGCGTCACGGATCTGCGTCTGTGATACCTGCGGCCATGCCACCCCCACCGGGGTGCGCGCGCTGGTTGCCTACGTGAAGAGTCTCGTCGACGAATTGGGTGCCGAGGTGGGAATTGACTGGCACGGGCACAACGACCGAGGTTTGGGCCTCGTCAACGCCCTGGCCGCGATCGAGGCTGGGGCAACTCGCATTCACGGCACTGCCATGGGCGTGGGTGAGCGCACGGGCAATACGGAGATGGATCTGTTGTTGGTCAACCTCGCCTTGCTCGGCTGGATTGACCAAGACCTGTCTAGCCTAGGTGAGTACGTCCAGGCTTCGTCCACCTCCCTGAACGTGCCCATCCCCCGCGGCTATCCGGTCTTCGGCAAGGATGCTTTTGAGACCTCAACCGGCGTGCACGCCTCGGCGGTCATCAAGGCCCTGCGCAAGGGCGATGCATGGCTCGCGAACCGGGTCTACTCCGGTGTCCCGGCGGACCTTTTCGGCTTGGAGCAAGTCATTGCAGTGGGACCCATGTCGGGGCGCTCCAACGTCATTTGGTTCCTGGAGAAGCGCGGCATCGAGCCCACAGACGAGCGCGTGCAACGCGTACTCGAGCTGGCCAAGACCACGCCCCGGCAATTGACGGATGAAGAAGTCCTGACCGCCGCCGGGGACTCTGAGCTCACTCCGTCATAGACGGGACAAACTGGGCAGCGTGCGCGGGCAATTCCGGCAGGGATTCTCTCGCGGCCACGACCGGGATTTCCACCTGGGATTCCGACGGGATCTCAACGGGGGCTTCGACTAGGGGCCCAGAATTGGAAGACGCGGAGCGCTTGCGCTGCGAATTCCCGTTCAGTTTCGCTTGGTGGGCGTTGCTGCACACGCAGGTGTAGCACTTGTGATAGCAGTTGCGTTGCTGCTCCTGGCACTTGGCCACGCTGATGCGGTGGGCGAACAGTGAAATCTGTCCGTCCACGCGAGTGGGACACATTCGTTGCGGGTCTGCATTCATGGGCAAATCCAAGGGCGGAACAGCAGATTGCGTCCCTGACCCGCCAGCATTCTGGACATCGTCGGAGCGCGTGTTCAAGTTCCGTGTCAGGCCCTCTTCGGCGCTGCAGGCGCTGAGAGGGTGTCTGAAAGGGCAGAAATTCCGTGATTACGCCCGAAGTGCTTCGCGCAACTTGCCCAGCGCCAAGCTGGCTGCAGTCGGACCACGGTGTGAATCCCGGCTGAGCTCGACCGCAGCGAGTCCCTGATATCCCACGTCTATCAGGGCTTTCAGGGTGGCGGGTAGGTCCAGCTCCCCTTGCCCAAACATCAAATGTTCGTGCGTGCCACCCACCGCGTCGTCCAAGTGCACGTGAATCAGCTGATCCCCCCAGCGTGCGATTTCGCGCTCCACGGGCAAGTCTCCCGTCACGACGAGATGCCCAACATCCAAGCACAAACCGAGCCCGTCCCCATCGCTGCCCATGTACTTGACCAGTCGGCCATAGCCAGAGGGGCGTTCGATGAACATGCCCGGCTCCGGCTCAAAGGCCACGCGCACGCCGAGTTCGCGGCCTCGTTCGATGACCGGCACCAACCCCTTGGCTAGGCGTTCCATGAGCTCTTCCGCTCGCCCAACATCCAACGCGTCGCCGTCGAGGGTCTGGCCCTGCTCCTCGCTACCGGCCCAAAGGGAAAGCACGTCCGCTCCCAACAGGTGTGCTTGAGCTAGGCAGCGCAGCAGGAACTCAACCCGTCGCTTGCGTGCGGCTGGCTCGGGGTCCATCAAGTTCGGCCGATGCTTGACGCGCGCATCGAGCAGGAAGCGTGCGCCTGTCTCCAGCGAGAGGTTCAATCCCAGATCATCGGACCAGCGGCGCGCTTCCAGCAATTCCCCGCGGCTGACCTCAAAGGGATCGAGGAAGCCGGCGTCCGGGGTCAAGGCGACACCCTCGTAACCCATCTCGGCTAGCAGTCGCAGAGCGTCGAGGGGGCGGTGGTGCGCTAGGCCGTTGGTGTTGTAGGCGAAACGAAACACGGGCAGAGCTAGGGCAAGTCCTTGGTCTCGCTGGGCGTCTCGACAGGACCCTCAGGCCCCGGCGGGGAGCTCGGTTCGGGATCGGGAACGGCGTGAAAATCCTGCCGCTGTTCCCCTTCTTCTGGAATGTCTTCGGTCTCCGGCTCGGCCGTGACCTCGCGATCATCGTGATCTTCGGGATGGTCCTCTCGGGACCCTCCGGTCGGAGAATCAGGAAAATCGAGGTCTTCGATGTCCGACTGTACTTGGGCGCGCCACTTGGACTCGCTGGCTAGCTTCGCCACGGACGGCAGCTTGGGCGTCTCGAATTCGATGTCCCGGCGGACGCGGCGGAGTTCTTCTTCCAACCCCGCTTCGCGCCACATGCGCGTCACGGACCGACGCAAGCGCACAACCTGGGCAGCTGCCCGCACCGCAACCTCCGGCAGGCGCTTGCCAAAGACCAACAACGCGCCGCCTGCAACGACGAGCAGTTCCGACAGGTCCAAGGTGCCAATCAAAGCGATCATGGATACACCCTATCCTAGTCGTCCAGCATGCCCATCCGCCGGGGCGTCCACAAAAACAGGGGCGAGAAGCTGATCGAGAGAGATGGCCCGCCCTCTCCCGCGCGGTCGGTCAGAACGGTCTCCAGCAAGAAATCGGCCCCAAATCGCCGCAGGGCCACGTGAGTCCGCAGGTTGCCGTTGCCCACGATGGAGATGTCTTCTCCGACTTCGATTTCCCACTTGGGATCAATGCGCCAGCGAGCATCGAACGAGGCCACTTCGAACAGCCGGCCTTGCAATGGGTCGAACCCGCGCCGGAAGACAAATTGCAAGAGCAAGGGATCGCCTGGCCGCCAGGCGATCGTGCTGCGCGAGTAGAGGGTCCTGCCCGTCTCCATGTCGATGCGCCCGTCGTGCAGCAAGCCCACGGGCATGTCTCCCCAGGTTGTGCGCAGAGAGCCCAGGGTAGCGAGCAGGGTCTGGTCGACTTGGTCCGCTGGCCTGTTGAATCGGTGTAGGCCTTTGACCTCCAGGTCGTAGCGGCTCTGGCTCTCTGGGTCCGTCCAAAGACCGCGCAAGCCCGCCCCAAGCTCCTCTCCCCCGAGAGGGTCGTCCAGCGCGTCATAGCGCACCAATGGACCGCCACTCTCCTCGACGAAGAGATCGCTGGAGTAGCTCAATGTTGGGGTAAGCGAATGGCGCCAGCCAGAGCCGGAGACCTTGTAGAGCGTCGTGGCGAGGTCGATCCCAGTCAGAGCCGCGGAGCGCGTCACGCCCCCGTCGCCGGCGGCATCCTCGTCCCACAGAGTGCCGCGGCCTTCCAGCCAAGGGGTGACGCGTAGTCCAGCCAGGCCCGTGCTCATGGGTGCGGACAGCCGTTGGGTCGTGTTCGCTCGCAAGACCTCCCTGTCGCCCAACCCGTCGGGCAGACCCGCGCTGTCCGTAAAGGGGAACTCGTAATCCAAGTCCCCTTCGCGTCGGGACAGGGAGTCAAATTCCAAACTCGCGCCATACAGCACGTCGACGCCAGCAATCGAGCCCAAGCTGCGCTCACCGTGGTAGTAACCGAGAGAGGGGCGCTCGACGACTTCCGTGCGGAATGAGTCCACGTGTCCACTAAACGTCGCGTCGAAGTAATCCGCCCCGCGACCGTCTCGGTAGTGCAGGTAATTGTCGCGCTCTTCGTAGCGTTGGTACTGGCGCTGAAAGAACTCAGCCTGAACGCCCGGGTCCGTCTGACTTGAAAGGGCCAAGTCCACCCAGGCCACGTTGGAGAAGGGAACTCGCCCACGGGCGCTCGACCACAGCCGCAGTGAATCGCGGTCGTCCACGGGAACACGCACCAGACCGCGATCCTCGTTGTCATCGTGAATGCCACGCGACGTGATCTGAAGCCACGAATCCTGGTTGAGGTCGGGCTGACGTTCGCGCAAGTCCAGGCCCAGCCCGAACAGGAATCCCCGGCTACCGAGGTACGAGAACTGGGAGTGCCAGCGACCAGTGGCTTCGTCACCGAACCCCAGAACATCTCCTACTCTGCGTCCCACGCTGCCCATATCCGACCGGAAGGCCGTCCCAATCATCGGGCCAAAGCGGGCGGAGTCTCCGATGACGAGGTGATCGATGCTGCGCACCGTGTCGTCCCCGGTAACAAAGCCCACCACGTCCCCGCGCTGGTTGAGAGCCAAGTTGCCGAATGAAGGCAGCGGAACACTGATGCGGTTGTCGAACACGAGGCGGTTTCCAAGCGCCGACAGCTCCCAGAGTTCATCCGGTCGGGGCTCGAGCACCAGTTGTCGGGTCTCGATAACGTAGGTGGGCTCGTCGTGTGTGCTGGTCGTCAGGGTCGCCTTCTGGGCACGCAGGGAACCGTCGGCGGCGGTCTTCATTTCGCGCGCAGAAACACGCACGCGTTCGCTGCGGCCACCGGTCACTTGCATGCGAGCCACGAGAGTGGCGTTCTCCATGACGCCCTGCTCTTGCTCCATGTCGAGGTAGATGGCTGACGCCCGCGCAGCCAGGTGTCCATCCTCCACGACCTCGATGTTCCCGTCGGCAAATGCCGCACGCATGTACTGGCCCAGGTCGCCAGCCATCAAACGTCGGAAGACGTTGTCGACCAGGGGGCCCCGGGGCAGGACGGTATCCTCGGCCGGAGCTGTGAGCCCACCCTCAAGTGGAAGCGGTTTCCCCCATAGGGCCTCTTGGCCGCGAGCCATCCAGCGATCTGCGTGGATCCAGAATCCGGCAAAATCGGCTCGGGCCTCATTGATGCCGTCCTCAAAACGAGGGGCTGTCATGGCGAGCAGCGTTCGACCCTCTCGGTCGTCTGGTCGAAGGTCCGCGAAGGAGACAGACCATTGGCGGCCCTGGCCAGTCGATCGGATCACGCCGCGCTCGGACGAGACAAGGAAGCGCTCGAGGTCGAGTTCGATAAAACGCGATTCGAGGCTGAGGCTACCCCCTCCTCTACCGAGCTCTATCACCGCGGGCTCACCTGGGGCGCCCCAGAACGACGCGCTCTGGCGCGTAGCGATCATGCGCTGGCCGCTCGCGCGTCCCAATCCGCCGTAGACCCAGCGAAAACCCTCAGAGACTTCCAGCGAGCGCACAGAATCGATCGTGGAGACGGCGCGCGCTCCGAGCACAAAGGTGCCCGAGATCCAAAGGCGTCCGGCTCGCAGCAGGACGGGCACCCCGATGGCGTCGGTGCCCTGAAGCAGCACCCCGCCGGAGAAGTCCACGCCCTCGGGCGTCGCCTCCAGATGCTGAGCGGCTACGCGCAGCTCACCTAGGGCCAAGCCCTCGCCGCCCGCGGGATCAAACCCCATGCCCTTGAGAGAGGCTTCGGGGTTCGACGCATTCAGGTCTTGCCCGTCGAAGAACAGGCCCGTGGCATCCAGTTCGAACGCACGCCCCTCGGGTGCAAAACGCCCCCTGACCCACACTCGGTTTCCGTGGGTGGCCTCTAGTCGGCCCTTGTGGTCGCCATCCATGACCAGCGTGTCGCCGGTGGCCTCAAAGGGCAACGGGCCTTGGCGTTGAACATGCACGTCCCCCGATGCGACCAGGCTCGAGGTTTCGAGGTCTTCTCCGCCGGCCCCCTGCACCAAGACCCCCTCAACTGCGACGTCACGGGCGCCAACAATCGTCTTCTCCTCCAACCCCTGCAGGGTCGCGCTGCGTACCCCCTTGGCCTTGAGGGTGAAGGGCACGGGAGCCTCGGGGTCGGGGGCGGCTCCGGCATCAAGATCCGGCGGAGCGAGGTGCAATTCCACGGCGTCCGCCAAGATCTCCATGTTCCCGCTTCCGGTTTCTGCGTCCAGACGCACGTCCCCGGCGGCATCGAAGTCATAGCGGGAGACGTGCACCTCGCGCGCATGAATGCTGGCTCCACGCAGGTCAGAAGACCCCTCTTCGGGGGTTTCGTCCTCGCCAGGCTTGGATTCGCCCCTGCCGATCAGGCTTACATGCGCAGCGACCGTGTCCGTTCCAACCAAGTGCAGAACCCCGTCCTCTCCTAGCTGAGCTCGGTTGGATGAACCTGCGCCTTCCACCCCAGCCCAAGTAACGCCCTCGCTGGCTCGGAACACCCAAGTGGTCAGGTCCAAATCTTCAATCAGGCCGGCCGTCACGCGTACCGGGTCGGGACCGACCACGTCTGTGCGAACACTGCGGGCCGTAATCACGATCCAGTGCCCCGCGCTCAACAGAACGTCGCACTCTCCATTCACGTCTGCGCTGACCAAACCGCGCACCGGGTCGCGGCGAGACATGCGCGTCGGGCCCACGCACGATAGCTCTGCACGCTCGTCTTCCCCCGATAGCAAGACTGCATCGAGGGTGTCCGTGTCCAGTCGGCTAGCCCCCTGAATGACGCGCACCTTATCGCGAGCGAGTATCGTCGCCTGGGTACGATCGGGGTCGATAATGCCCTGCAAGGTGCCTTGGGCGTGGATTTCCAGACCTTCACCGATAGCCTCCGCTGACCCCGGGCCGACCAATTCGAAACGAGTGCCGGCTTCCGAAGCCGTTACCGTCAGGGGTCCCTTGCCCTTGGTCAAGACGCGCGTGCGGGTTCCAGCAGAGCGTTGCATCGTGAACTCTGCCGTCGGGTCTTCCTCCAGGGTCACCGTCTGCAGTTCACCGAATTCGTCGAGCTGCAAGTCAGCGCGTGCGCCGCTGTAGCGGGCATCTCCGCGCACGACCACCACCTCCCCATCAGCCTCGGCCCGTTCCATCAGCAGGGTGCCGTCTACCCGGTGGCCAACGAGAAGCAGGGTGTTGGCGTCCACACGCCCAGGTGGCTCACCGGTCAATATCAAACGTGCGCCCTCCTTGGCCGAAGCTTGCATGGAACCCGGCGTCCCTTCGGGTCCTGTTTGCCGAACCTCGAGCGGCCCCTTTCCTGGAGTGGAGAAGTGCAACTCTGCATTCTCTGGCCGTTGCATGACGAGCTCGCCCCCGCGCGCCAGACGCAGCATGCCCGACTCTCCCTGGAACAAGAGGCCCTGCCCCCCCCCTGAGAGCCCATTGCCACTGATATCCACCTCGTCGTCCTCGATGGAGCGCAATTCATTGGTGGACAACAGAAGTTCCAAGCGTGGCGCGCGCAGAGTCAGCGGCGCAAAGGCGTGGTCGCGCTGCCTCACAAACACAACCTCGTTGAGCAGCACCCGCCCACCATCGGCGATCGTCAACGTGTGGGCTTTCTGCCCGGGCTCCACGCGGAATGAGCCCGACTGGGCCGTGAGGGTCTCGACGATCTCCTGGGTATCGGGGTCGAGCACATCCAATGTGAGGTTGTCCACGCGATAGCGCGTGAAGTTCGCGTCCAGGGCGTGAAACTGGCCCTCGAGCCGATTCTTCGCCCCTTGGCGAGCCCCGTCACCGGCCGCATAGGTATCGACGCTCGCCTGACCGTCGATGCGAACAAACAGCAGGCCCTCAGCATCCTGCTGAGCAGATTCCGTGGGAGCGAGACCGGTCGGGCCGCCTTGGATTCTCGGGCCCACGTCAACAGGACGGTCGGGCCGCGAACCAAGACTCTTGCGATCCGCCATCCAGAGCAGAAGCCCGCCTGAGGCGAAGACAACCGCAAACAGGAGGACCGGCCTCAGCCGCACGATGCACCCGCGCCGGGAGGCCAGTTCGACCGGGCCGCCAGCAAGGCCTCGCAGACTTCCCGGACGGCGCCACGTCCTCCGCCTTGGGAGCAAACGATATGCGCCGCAGCCCGCACTTCTGGGCGAGCGTCCGCGGGGCAGCAAAACACCCGCGCGAGGGAGGCCAAGGCCAGATCTGCCAAGTCGTCACCCATGGCCAGAGTCTCTGACGGAGCGATGCCAAGTTCCTTCTGAACCGCCTGCAGGCGCTCTCGTTTCGGACCGGACCGCATCTGCAGGTGAACGCCGAACTCGGCCGCTCGGCGCTCGGTCGCACGGCAGCCGCGACCTGTAATCCAAGCCAGCTCGATTCCGGCCTGGGTCAACCAGGCGAGTCCCTGGCCGTCCTTCACATCGAAGGTCTGCAGCTCCTCCTCGCCCACATAGGCCACGCGCCCGTCTGTCAAGACACCGTCCACATCGAAGACCGCCAAGCGCACTGCGGCGAGCTGCTCGATGAGTCCTGTGTCCAGGCCCTTGAGAGGATCGGTGTTCACGGTGTTGACGGGGCTAGCTCCCCAATTCAAGCAGGTCTTGTACGTCCACCAACCCCACTGGCCGGCCCTGCTCGTCTACGACCGGCGCCTGGTCGATGCGGTTTTCGCGCAGTAGCCGGTGGGCCTCTTCCACCAACTGAGAGGGGCCCAAGGTCTTGGGGTCACGCCCCATGTGATCGGCGACCGCCCCCTGCAGCAGGTCGAATTGACCGCCCTCCAATAGTCGCCGCAGGTCCCCGTCAGTGAAGATCCCGTCGAGACACCCCGACTCGGCAACCACAAGTGCCGCGCCCGGCTTGCCGGGAGTCTTGGACGTCTGGATCAGAACCTCGGCCACCGTGCGTGTACCCGAAACCAGAGGCAGTTCATTCCCCTTGCGCATGACCTCCCCCACGGTCAAGAGCTGGCGACCCAGGGCACCGGCCGGGTGGAAGCGTGCGAAGTCTTCCCGTTCGAAGCCTCGTTCCGAGAGAACGACCATGGCCAAGGCATCCCCCAGCGCAAGCATGGCGGAGGTCGAAGCTGTAGGCGCCAACTTCAGTGGGCAGGCCTCTTCCACGCGGCCAATGTTCAAGACAGCACTGGCCTGCCTGCCGAGGGACGACTCAGGCCGGCCGGTCATGGCAATGGTAGGAGTCCCGTAGCGCGTAGCAGCTGAGACCAGCGCCGAGAGCTCCGGCGTGTCGCCGGACTTCGAGAGGGCCAGGATCACATCCTGTTCGCGCACACGCCCCAGGTCTCCGTGTAGCGCCTCGGCAGGATGCAGTGAAAAGGAGGGGGTGCCGGTGCTCGCCAAGGTGGCGGAGATCTTCTGGCCGATGAGCCCAGCCTTGCCCATGCCCGTGACGACAATCTGACCCGTGCAGGCCAGCACCATGTCCACAGCCATCGAGAAGGACTCATCCAGGTGCTCCTCTAGGCGCAGCAAAGTCCGCGCCTCGATACGCACCACCTCGGCGGCCTGGGCCAAACGCTCTACCTGTCTGTTCTTGGTGTCGTCCACGGGCGCAGAGTCTGGGCTGCACTTGCGGTGCAAGGGAAGGGGAGCGGGGCAAGAAAGCCGACCTGCAGCCTGCTTGCGCCCTGCGAGCAGGGGTACGATACCCGCGTCACGCCTGCGGGCGCAGCCCTAGATCCTCCCAGCCTCCTCCGTGCAACATCAGATCCTCGAAATCACCCTAGGGATCGCCTTCCTGGTCCTGTCCTTGGGGGTGCATGAGGCTGCCCACGCCTACGTGGCCTATCGCTGCGGAGACGGAACGGCGAAGGAGCAGGGTCGGTTGACCCTCAATCCGATGGCCCACTTGGACCCCTTCATGACGGTCCTGCTGCCGCTGTTCCTCTACCTCACAAGCGCCCCCTTTCTGTTTGGGGGCGCGCGGCCCGTGCCAGTCAATCCTATGCGCTTGCGCCGCCCCTTGCGGGACATGATGCTCGTCGCCCTGGCTGGGCCGATTTCGAACGTCCTCTTGGCGATCATTTTCACGGTGGCCTACAAGGCCATGTACTACGTAGGCCACATGGACCCCCAGGCACTTGCGCCGCAGGTGATGTGGACGGCGCTCTCCTTCAACCTCGTGTTGGCGGTCTTCAACATGATTCCGATTCCGCCCTTGGACGGCTCGCGGGTGATGACGTACTTGCTGCCGCGAGGATTGCGCGAGCGATACGTTTCCCTTGAGCCCCTTGGCATGGTGCTCGTCGTGGCCCTGTTGATGACGGGGGCCCTGGGGTGGATCTGGCACATTGCCTCCCTCCCTATGTTCAACTTTGTTGACTTCATGACCGGAGGTGCCTGGTGAACAAGGACTACACGGTTCAATTGGACCGCATTTTCGAAGGGCCAATGGACCTCTTGCTGCACCTGGTGCGCGAGCAGGAGGTCGAGATCCACGAGGTGGAGATCTCCAAGGTCGTGGACGGCTACCTGCAGTACCTGCGCGCTCTAGGAGATCTGAACATTGAAGTCGCGGGCGAGTTCTTGGTGTTGGCCGCCACGCTCATGTCGATCAAGTCGCGCTCCTTGTTGCCGCGCGAGGAGGTTGAGATTGAGGACGAACTTGACCCCCAAGATGAGCTCATCCAGCGCCTGCTCGAGTACCGGCGCTTCAAGGGTGCCGCCGACGACCTCGAGGGCCGCTTCTCCAGGCGCTCGAGCGAACGCCAGCGCGGCTACAAGGGCGAGGCGCGGGCGAACGAGCCCGAAAAGACCCTCGACCTGGGCGACCTGACGGCCTTCGATCTGCTGGCCACCTTCTCGCGTCTCATGCGCGAGACCCTTGCGGACCGGCCGCACCAAGTGCGGGGCGACTCACGGCCCTTGCGCTGGTTCGTGAAGGCCGTGGGCGAGGCGGTTCGGGACGCAGGAGAAATCGGATTGCAGGATCTGGTTCAACGCTGCGAGGGGGCTTCCGGGCGCGAGACCTTGATCGGGGTGTTCTGCGCTCTGCTCGAGCTCATGAAGCTCGGCGTCGTGGCCGCCCACGGCGGCGACGAGGCGCGTGATGTGGTCTTGAAGCGCGTAGAGGGGGCCGCTGGGGAAGACCTCGATGACCTGATCAGCCACACCCAGTTGCTGGACGAAGAGGGCGCGGCCCAGGCCCTGGAGCAGCAGGCGCCGGACGAGCCCGCCCCCCCGGCCTAAACGCGAGCCGTACTTCGGGTGGGCTTTAGGTGCAGCGGGCTGGGGGCTAGAATCCCCCTCCTTCTTTTCCGCCCGTGACCCCACCCAGACCCCCACGCCCCAATGAGCAACGCACTCGACGTCACCGAAAGCACCTGGAACGCCTCTGTCCTTGAGAGCGAGGTGCCCGTCCTCGTCGATTTCTGGGCGCCTTGGTGTGGCCCCTGCAAGGCCATGGGGCCCTACGTGGACAAGCTGGCCGAGGAATACGAAGGACGCCTGTCCGTCGTCAAGCTCGACACGCAGGACAACCCCGAAGTTGCCGCCCGTTACGGCATCAACTCCATCCCCGCCTTCGTGTTGATCAAGGGCGGCGAGGTGGTGAGTCAGACCCTGGGCAGCATGCAGTACGCCGCCTTGAAGGAGGCCGTAGACCCGCACCTGTAGCGGGACCGGGCCGGAGTTGGTGCGCGTTATTTTCATGGGCTCCCCGCCCTTCGGGGTAGAGGTGTTGCGCCACCTGCTCGAGAGCCGTCACGAAGTTGTCGGGGTGGTTACACCTCCCGACCGGCCTCGCGGTCGAGGTCGGCGCATGAGCGGCTCGCCCTTGGCTGAAATGATGGCCGAGAACGACAGGTCCGCTGGCGGTCCACCCACTCCGCTGCTGCGGCCTACCAGCGCCCGCGACGAGGGCTTTGCCGCAGACCTGGAGGCTCTGAAGCCCGACGCCCTGATGGTGGCCAGCTACGGAGAAATCCTGCCCACAACCGTGCTAGGCCTCGCCCCCCAGGGAGCCTTCAACGTGCACGCCTCCCTACTCCCCCGCTGGCGCGGGGCGGCGCCCATTCAACACGCGCTCCTGGAAGGAGATGCCGAGACGGGAGTGAGCGTGCAGCGCATGGTGCCCGCCCTGGATGCTGGAGACCTCGTGCTCGCACGGGCGACGCCAATTGATGAACGAGAAAACGCTGGCGAATTGCTTGCTCGTCTAGCTCAGATCGGCGGTGCGGCCGCCGTCGAGGCTCTGGACCAGGTGGGGGCCGGCACGGCCCAGTTCACCCCCCAGGACCCCGCAGGCGTGACGCTTGCCCCAAAGTTGAAGAAGGAACAGGGCGAGCTCGATTGGAGCCAGGGGGCGCGGGCAATCACCTACAAAATTCGCGCCTTCACGCCCTGGCCGGGCGTCTTCACCTCCCTGCCCGACGGCCGCCGACTGGGAATCCGCCGCGCGCAGCTTGCGCCCGCCGCGTCTGGCGCGCCGGGCCAGGTGCTTGCGGAGAGTGACGGCTTCTGCGTCGCTTGTGGGTCTGGCGAGGCGCTCCAATTGCTCGAGGTCCAGCCCGCCGGCAAGGGGCCCATGGACGGGGCTGCCTTCCTGCGCGGCGCACGTCTCGGTGCGGACTCCCGATTGGGCGTGGCCTAAGACCATGCCGCGACTCACTGCTTGGCGCATCTTGCGCTCTGGAAGCGAGGCCCCGTTGCGGCTGGTCGACGGCTTCAGCGCACGAGCCAGCCTAGATGATCGCGACCGCGGTCTGGTGCGACAGCTGGTGGGAACCGAGGTTCGGCGCCGGGGCACACTGCGCGCCCTGGTCAAGCTCGAAGCCCGCGGAAAACCCAGCGCAGACGTCGCCGCACACCTGCGCCTGGGATTGGCGCAGCTCTTCTTCCTCAACCGCATACCGGTTCACGCCGCCGTGTCCGAAACGGTGCGCGCTGCGACAGATTCTCTGGGCCTCGGCAGGGGCCGCTATGTGAACGCGGTCCTGCGCTCGGTCCTGCGCACGCGCCGCTCAGGCCTCTCGGGCGACCCACGTCGGGATCTGGTGGACGTTCCTTGGCACCTGGACCAGCCGCTGTTCCGGGACCCGGACGAGCACCCGTCTCTGTGGGCTGAGGACGCCCTTTCCGTGCCTTCCGCCCTGTTCAAGCGCTGGTCGAATCGCCACGGGCGCGATGGGGCCACAGCCCTCGCGCTTCAGGCCCTGCGAGAGGCGCCTCTTTCTCTGGTCTGCATCGGCGCCCAGCGCGAGGCCCTACGGCTGGCCCTCGACGAAGCGGGGGTGCCCTCCCGCGCCGGCCGGCACGAACGGGTCTTGCTTGTGGCGCGCGGCGCCACGGGAGCCGTTCTGGAGTCCGCGGCCTTCAAGTCGGGCAACCTCACGATCCAGGGCGAAACAGCTCTGCGTGCGGCCGAACTCCTGCAAGCCCAACCGGGGCAACGCGTCTTGGACTTGGCGGCTGCGCCGGGAGGCAAGTCAGCCGTGCTCGCTCTAGCCGGAGCGCGGGTGCTCGCCGTCGATAGGAACCCCCGGCGGCTGGCGGCGATGCCTTCGGCCCTAACACGCATGGGGGTCGCCGAACGGGTTCAGCCTGTGGCGAGTGACGGGTTGGCTGCCCTGCGGGACGGGGTTGCGCCCTTCGATGGGGTCCTCGTGGACGCCCCCTGTTCCAACACGGGTGTGCTCGCGGCTCGGCCCGGTGCGCGCTGGCGGTTCGGGCCGGGAAGCCTGCGGCAGCTGACCGAACTACAGGGCGAACTACTCGATCAGGCGGCGCGGCACGTGACGCCGGGAGGGCGCCTCGTGTTCTCCACCTGCAGCCTGGAGCCCGAAGAGGGGCCACAGGGGTCGCGGGCATTTGTCGAGCGCCACCCGCACTGGGCGCTTGCGGAAGAGCAACTCGACCTGCCTGACGCGGGAGACCAGGGCCCAGCAGATGGTGGCTACCGGGCGCTACTGCTGCACTCACCCTAGGCCCGTCCGATTCCCAGCAGGCGTGACGAAGAGCGCGTATGCTGCTCACACCATGAGCCCTCGCAACGAAAGACCCGCCGCCGCCGGGCGACGCAGTTCCCGTAGCGCCCCCCCCGCGGGGCCCGGACCCCTGGCCATTATCTGCTTCGTGGGCCTGATCGCGGCACTGGGCGTGGCCGGCTGGTCGCAGCGCAGCAAGGGCGCCGAAGAGGCGCCAGAAACCGATCAGCCGACGGTGAACCAGTCCGTTCCATTCGCGGGCAGGGCCAGGGAGGCTCCGCCTGCACCTAGGGACGGCTTAGGCAGGGAGCGCACCCCTGAGACCAATCGGTCGCCCGCCGGCTTGCTGAGTGACCCGATCTGGCTGGGGGCGGTGCAGATCGCTCAGGAGGCCTACGCCCTCAAAGACCAGGCGGAAGACATGAAAGCCAGCGGAGACCTCACCGGCTACGCGGCCAAAGCCGTGGCCGCCCGCGAAGGGTTTGGCAAGGCGATCGATGCCAGCCGCGCGTTCGAAGACACGATTACCGAATCGTACGGCGAGAATGACCGCCAAGTGAAGCAGGTCACGGGCGAGCGCAACCGCTGGTTCGACCTGCGTGCGAAGTACCGCAAGGTCAAGTCGGGCTAGCTCGCTAGAGCCTTCGCCTTTCAGCCGAATTCGGGTGAGGGCGGCAAGATAGCGTCCGAGCCCTCACCTGCGTCCTCGGTTGGCTTCGCCGGAGAAATGCTCGGCGGGTTAGGCTCTTGTCCGAGCTCGTCGTCGAGCACGGACTGCACCGCCGCGTCTCCTTCGTCAAAGAGGGAGCCCCATTCTGCTTCGCCCTCATTCAGCTCCAGGGCCACAGGCTCCTCCGTCGGCGCGCCGTCGGGAGCGCCAGGGTTGCTGTTCTCCTCTAACCAACGGGAATTCGTCAGGACGGTTCCGACCACAGGAGCAACACGCATGCCGGTCTCTTCCCCAACCTCGGCGAGGGCCTGGGCCTCGACCATGCCTGGCATGGCCACGGTCAGCAGGTTTCCCTGACGGCAAATCGGAACAAGCCCGTGGGCCAGCAACGCCTCGCTGGGCAAGCTGCGGAGGATTTCGAGGTCTGGCTGGGCCAGATCAACGGGCAAGAATGGGAGGTGAAACACCTCGCTCACGACCCGCGAGAGATCCCAATCGCCGACGGCTCCCTCAAAGACCAGGGCCCGGATGACGGACCCCTCACCCTCGTGCTCGGCCACGAGGGCCGAATCCACAAGCCCCCGCTCTTGCAGGGCTTCGAGTAGGCGGCTTTCGTCCAGTCTTTGGGGGCGCTTCAAGGGGAGTTGCGGCTTGGGGTAACCCGCAGATCCCTTATCGGGCTTGGGCCGGCAAGACTGGAGGCCCCCAGCCCCCATCTTGGTGATCGAGCGCTTGCGAAGCCCCTGCGGGCCTCCAGGTGCCGGTTGGTTGTCCCGCCGCCTAGCCCGGACTGCGAAACCCCGCCCCTAGACGTCCAGGTTTGTGACCTCGAGGGCGTGCTTCTCGATGTACTCCCGCCGCGCCTCGACTCCGTCACTCATCAGGATCGTGAAGATGGCGTCGGCCGCGATCGCGTCTTCCAGTTCGACGCGATAGAACTTGCGCGTTTCGGGGTCCATCGTCGACTCCCAGAGCTGGTCGTGGTTCATCTCGCCCAGCCCCTTGTAACGCTGAATGTCGATGCCCGCCTCGGCGCTAGCCTGAACGATAGCGCCCAAACCAAGGACGTTTCTGCATTCCTGTTCGCCCTTCTCGGTCCGTGCGGTCCAGCGACCGCCGCCGCGCAACTGCATGCCTTGCTCCTCGAGCGCCAGCAGGGCCTTGATCAGCTCGTCGACCTTCAGGAAGTGCCCGGTTGAGATGAGGGCGTCCTCGGCAGAAACGTCGCATTCCGGTCCGCTGTACACGGGCGCGTCCGCTCCCAAGGTCGCACGTTGGAGTTCGATCCAGTTGTCGAGTTCCTCACGCGAATCGAAGAAGCCCTCTTGCTCTCCGGCGCGGCCCCAGAACCCAGGCAGCCCGGAACCGTCCCAGCGGTCGAGCAGATCCCCAAGGGAGATCTGGGCCCAGCGCGGCACAGCGGCCGCTGCCCGCTTCTCCAATTCTGCTAGCGAGCGACAAAGCTCCTTCAGGGGGGCACCTGTCCACTCGAGCTCGGCCAGCTCATCCCGAATGGTCACCGCAGAAACTCCGCGCTCGATGAGCAGTTCGCGCAACGCGGGGTCGTCGGTCACGTAGTCATACTTCTTGCCCGCGGCCACCTTGTAGAGCGGCGGTTGCGCGATGTAGAGGTGTCCGGCCTCGATGACTTCGGCCATGTGCCGGAAGAAGAAGGTCAAGAGCAGCGTGCGAATGTGGGACCCGTCCACATCGGCGTCGGTCATGATGACGACCTTGTTGTAGCGCAACTTTTCAATGTTGAACTCTTCCGCGATGCCGCACCCCAGGGCCTGGATGATCAGTTGGATTTCCTGATGCGAGAGCATCTTGTCGAGCCGTGCGCGTTCGACGTTCAGGATCTTTCCCTTGATGGGCAGAATGGCCTGGTAGCGCCGGTCGCGACCCATTTTTGCCGGCCCGCCGGCCGAATCACCCTCAACGATGAAGATCTCCGTCTGGTCGCGCTCCTTACTTTGGCAGTCGGCGAGTTTCCCCGGTAGGCCCCCTCCCGCCAGGGCCGACTTGCGGCGCACGAGTTCGCGGGCGCGGCGCGCGGCCTCGCGCGCCTCTTTGGCGCTGATGGCCTTGCGAATCACCGTCTTGGCGACGGCCGCGTTTTCTTCTAGGTAGATGCCAAGCTGTTCGGCGATCACCGACTCAACGATGCCCTGGGCCTCGCGGTTTCCCAGCTTGTCCTTGGTTTGCCCCTCGAACTGCGGATCCGGGACCTTGAGGGACAAGATGGCCGTGAGCCCTTCGCGGAAGTCGTCGCCACTCGGAGCTTGACCGTTTTCCTTGATGAGCTTCTCGTTCTTGGCGTAGGTGTTAAGCGAGCGCGTCAGTCCGGCCCGCATGCCCGCCATGTGGGTTCCTCCGCCGTGCGTGTTGATGTTGTTGACAAAGGTGTGGACGGTTTCCTGATAGGCATCTGTGTACTGCAGCGCCAGCTCGACTTCGTACTCCGCGTTCGGGTCATCCGTCGAGGGCACGGTCTTGAGGAAGTGGATCACGTCCTTGTGCAGGGGGTTCTTGTTCTTGTTGATGTGGCTGACGAACGTCTGCAATCCTTCAGGGTACTCGAAGGTCTCTTCTTTACCCGTTCGCTCGTCCTGCAGTTCAATGCGTAGGCCCCGAGTTCCCATCAGGTAGGCGGTCTCGCGCAAGCGCTTCTCGACAATGTCCCAGTCCGCAGTTGTCGTTGAGAAAATTTGGTCGTCCGCCTTGAAGCGTACGGTCGTTCCAGTCTTATCGGTCTCGGCCCCGACATCGAGGTCCCCACGTTTGACGCCCCGCTCAAAGTGCATGTGGTGGATCCGCCCATTCTTGTGAACGTCAACCTCGAGCCACTCAGAGAGGGCATTCACGCACGACACACCTACGCCGTGAAGACCGCCCGATACCTTGTAGGCCTCGTCGTCGAATTTGCCTCCCGCGTGCAGCTTGGTGAGAACCAACTCCACGGCTGAAACACCTTCCTCGGCGTGAATATCCACAGGAATACCCCGCCCGTCGTCTTCCACGAGGACGCTTCCGTCTTCGCGCAGCACGACCCGAACGTGGGTCGCGTGGCCCGCCAGGGCCTCGTCAACGGAGTTGTCCACGACCTCCCAGATGAGGTGGTGTAGGCCGCGCACATCGGTATCCCCGATGTACATGGCAGGCCTGACGCGTACAGCTTCTAACCCCTCCAGAACGGTTATCGACTGCGCGCTGTAGCTGCCCCCTTTCTTGATGGGGGGAATCTGATCATCGGTGTTCGGTGCGGCGTCGGTCATAGTCGAATCGGTCATCGCGGCGGCGTGTCGTAGGGGTCCCGGCCTCAAGCGCTGGGATGCGGGTTCATGATCTCAGTTTGAAGCTCACGCGACGGATGCGGTTCTCCCCTATCCGTTTGTTCGCTTCCTGACGGAACTGTTCTCCAGTGAAATTCACCAGTTCGTGTTTGTGTGCCGCTGAGTCGACTTCGACGATCAGTTCGCCGCGGCGGAAGTCTACCGAAGTGGCGTGCTGGGCCAACTCACTACCCACGGAGTCACGCCAGGCCTGGTGCACCTTCCAGTCCCGCATCTTGGCTCCCAATCCGCTGGCCTCCAAGAATTGGGAAACCGCGCGGCCGAGGGGCGCCACTCCGCCCCTGCGTGAAGAGTCGTCGATGCCAGCCATGGTGCCGTGTCTATTGCGTCCTCTCGCCCTGCAGACCTAGACGTCGACCGTAATGGGCATGACAACGTAGACGTAGCCTTCGCCTAGGTGAAACTTGCCAGGACTTGTGTGCTCGGTGAACTCCAAAGACAGCGTGTCTTGAGTGCAGTTCTTGAGGCCATCGATGACGTAGTCTGGATTAAAGGCGATCTCAGCACCCTCGCCCTTGAACTCCACTTCCATGTGAGCTGTCGCTTCCCCGCGTCCAGCGGACTGGCCGAAGACCTCGAGCTGATTCTTGCTCATCTTCAGTTTCACGGCGCGCGCTTCATCACCGGTCACATTGGCAACCAGGCGCAGTTTCTTGGCGAGCAGGTCTCGATCGGCTTCCATGTGGCGCGTGGTCTCGGAAGGAATGACCGCCGCATAGCGCGGGAACTCTCCGTCGATCAGGCGCGCGAAGACCTCGGCATTCTTGGTCTTCATGCCCACCTTCGTCTCGCCAAACTGCAATTGAACCTGGTCGAGGGGGTCGGAAATGGCCCGGCAAAACATCTGCATGCCACGGGTGGGAACGATGCTCTGAGCCCCCCCCTCGCAGCCAGAACCGTCCACAGGGGTCTCGCTCAGGGCTAGGCGCCTTCCGTCCGTGGCGATCATGCGCAGGGTGTCTTGCTCCAACTCAGCCAACACACCGTGCATGGCGTAGCGCCCAGGCTCACGGGCAGCCGCAAAAGCCGTCTGCTCAACGAGCTTGCTAAAGTTGCCCCCCTGCATGGTGATTGTCCCCTCGCCATCAAAGCGCGCAACAACAGGGAACTCATCGGGATCGACAGTCACCAACTCGCAAGTGTCGGCCCCGCTTTCGATCGTGCAAACGCTGCCTTCGGACTCAAGGGTGATCGTCTCGCCGGACAGGTCTCGCACAAAATCAAAGGCCACCCGAGCCGGGATGACAGCCGTGCCTGGATCCTCGACTTTCACATCATCGATGCAGTAACGCAGGGACACCTCCATGTCCGTACCCACGATTTCCAGAGCGGAGTCGGTAGCCACCAAGCACACGTTCTCGACCACGGGCTTGGTGCTCTTAGCTGGGATGACGATGTTGGCGAGGGCTAGACCTTCGCGCAGCTTCTCACGATCACAAATGACCTTCATGCTGGGAGACCTCGAGGCAGGTTGGAAATAAATGGGGTGTGGCAGGTTTTCCCCATCCATCCCTTAGAAAGATTCTTCTTCATAATAAGGGGCGGGTCGAATTGGGGATAACCGGGAGAGTGTGAGGTGTAAGTTGCGGAGGAGACCGGAGTTGGACGGCTGCGAACCCTGTTGGCGAATGCGCGCGGAGTGTTGAAAGGCGGGTGAAAGGGGGACAGATTTGAACAGTTGTTCAGGGGCTCGACAGGACCAGTTGGCGCTGGCCGAGCTGTCCCCAGACCGTCCACTAAAAAAGAGCGAGTGACCCAGAAGTCGCCCACGGGTTATCCACCGCTCGCTAAGGGGTTCTCCAGGCTGAGGCGGCCTGAAGGAGGGTGAAAAACAGGGGCGGAAAGGGGCCCCTAGAGTAGCCCCAGAGGGGCCTTGTGTCGATCCTGAAGGGCTCGCCCAGGTTGCCGAGAACGGGCCCGATTGCGGGCAGATCGGCGCGCTTCGGAGGTGGCTAGAGGGCCTGGCCGGGCGAGCCCAATCGAGGGTATTGCCCGGCGTCCCCCGGCGCCCCTTCCCAGGCAGCTGTGGGAGCCTAGACGAGGCCATCGGCCCGGGCTCCGAGACGGCCGAGCAGATTCTCAACCTGTTCGCGAACCTCCGGATCCGAGCGGATCGCCTTGGCGATGCGGTCGACGGCGTAGATCACCGTGGAGTGGTCGCGGCCCCCAAAAAAGCCCCCCACTTCTTCGAGGGAGTGGCGCGTGATTCGGCGCGCCAGAAACATGGCGACCTGCCGGGGGTGAGTGATGGACTTGGTGCGCCGCTTGGACTGCAATTCCGAGAGCTTGACCCCGTACTTGTTCGTCACCGCGGCGATGATGTCGTCCATGGTGGGCGTGCCCTGGTTCACCTGCAGTAGGTCGCCAAGGGCTTCGCGGGCGAGGGTTAGAGTCAGGGGTTTGCCCGTCAAGCTCGAGAACCCCAAGAGGCGGGTCACCGCACCCTCTAGCTCGCGCACGTTTTGATCGATCTGTTCGGCGATCAGTTGGGCTACGGCATCCGGCAACTCACGCCCCTGGTCCCGGCTCTTGCGCTTCACGATGGCCATGCGCGTCTCGTAGCAGGGCGGCTCCACCTCCGTCACCATGCCCCACTTGAAGCGCGAAACGAGGCGCTCTTGAAGGGTGGGGATGTCCTTGGGCGGCGAGTCGGATGACAAGACCAGCTGCTTGCCCGCCTGGTAGAGGGTGTTGAAGGTGTGGAAGAACTCCTCCTGGGTGCGCTCCTTGTTGGCCAAGATGTGGATGTCGTCCACGACGAGCACGTCCACGTTGCGGTACTTGTTGCGAAACTCCGTCAGATCCCCGTTCTCGAGGGCGCTGATGAAGTGGTTCACAAACGTTTCGCACGAGAGGTACAGGATGCGCGCGCCGGGGTCGCGTTCGAGAATGGAGAAGCACAAGGCCTGCAGCAGGTGCGTCTTCCCCACGCCCACCCGTCCGTGCAAGAAGAACGGGTTGTAGTTCATTCCCGGGCGTTCGCCCGACCCGACCGCCGCCGCGTGGGCAAAGCGGTTGCACGGCCCAACCACAAAATTCTCAAAGGTGTAGCGGTGATTCAGAACCACATCGCTGTTCCAGAGCAGGCCGCCGCCGGGAACGCGCGGCGCATGAGCCGGCCCGGCGTTCGGTGCGCGACCCATGCGCGCGCTTTGCTCCCCGAGCTTGGCGCCGTTGCCCTGTCGGGCGTCGTCGGCCGGGGGCTGCGCCGGCGGGACGGTGGCTTCGGGGTCGACCACGACCCGCACGCGGCACTTGTGGCCCACCACCGAGTGCACGGCGCTCTCCACAGCGGGGCTGTAGTACTTGCGAATCCAATCACAGGTGTAGGGGTTGAGCACGGCCAAACAGACCTCTTCCGGCTCGCCTTCAGCGCCTTGGCCCGCTTCGTCCGACCCGGGCTTCTCGACCACAAGCCGGGCTTGCCGGAACCACGTTTCGAACTGCTCGGGCACCACGCGGGACCGCAATGCCTCCTGGACCTGCTCCCAGAGGGCCGCCGGCCTTGTTCTCGGCTGTGTGCTCGGCGCCGGCGCCGCAGCAGGGGCTGTGCCGCTCGGGGAGCCGAGGCTCTCGGCGCCCCCTTTCGTGTCCCCAGAAGCGCGTGCGCCAGCAGCCTCGTCTGACGGCCGAGCGAGGGCCGGAGGGGTTGCTGTGGGCTCGGGGGAGGGCATGGACCTTTGGCGCTGAGGGATTTCCCCGCCGGAGTGCGGGGCGGCGCCTCGAAGGCGGCTGCGCGTGCCCGGCTGGTGTCGCCCTGAGGGGCGGCTTGGGGGGAGGGCACGTGAAGCGCTGGGGGAAACGCGCGCGCATTCTGCCACGGGCCGGAGCGAGGTCAACGATTCTCCACAAGCGGCGCGCGGCGCTTGCGAGTTCGCGTTGAACTAGCCCGACTTACGCGAGCAAGAAAAAGTTTTCGACAAGATTTCAACCGAACGGCACAACTCGGCGTCTGTCGTTTCCCGCCCTAGGGAAAGTCGCACCGCTGCGCGCGCGGATTCATTGTCGTAGCCCATCGCGGTCAGCACGTGCGAAGGCTCGAGCGAGCCGCTTGAACAGGCGGAGCCCGCAGAGACCTCAAGGCCCTCAAGGTCGAGCCTCGTGACGATCACGCGTCCTTCAACTCCGGGCGCGAGCACGGTCAATGTGTTGGGCAGGCGCGCACTCGAGTCGATCGGCGGCCCCACGATTTGGAGCTCCGGCAGCGCCTCATGAAGGGCCCGCCAAAGCCACAATGTCTGCGTTTTCCACCGATTTGCAATTTGCTCCTGGTGCGCCACGGCGAGCTCGATGGCGACGGCCGCGGCCGCAATAGCCGGGGCGTTCTCTGTCCCTGGCCGCAAACCCTCCTCTTGCCCGCCGCCAAAGGTCAGGGCTTCCAGGGGCAGGTGGCTGCAGCGCAGCAAGACCCCCACCCCTAGCGGCCCGCCGACCTTGTGGGCGGAGAGGGTGGCCAGGTCGATTCCCCAGGCGCGGAGGTTCAGGGGGATCCGACCCAGCGCCTGGGCCGCGTCCGTGTGAATCGGCAAGGGCTCGCCCTGCAAGGCTTCCCGCAGTCCACTCAGGGGGGAGAGGGCTCCGGTCTCGTTGTTGGCGGCCGCCACAGAGAGCAAGGAGCTGCCCCGAGCGAACTGCGCGAGTTCGTGGGCGTCTATCAGGCCCTGCCGGTCCACGGGGGCCAATCGGACGCCGAACCCAGCGGCCTGCAGGTGGCGGGCGGGCTCCAATATGGATGCGTGTTCACTCGCCAAGACCGTCAGGTTCCCGCCGGGCCCCGCAGCCCGCAGGGCGCCGAGCAGGGCCAGGTTATTCGCCTCGCTGCCGCCCGAGGTGAAGGTCACGCCCGCTTCGGGCACACCCAGCGCGCCAGCGACCTGCTCGCGGGCGCGGTCGATGACCGCACGCGCAGCCCGGCCGGAGCGGTGGACGCTGGATGGGTTACCCCCCAGCAGCTCCTGGGTGCGCATCCAAACCTCCAAGGCCTCGGGGCGCATGGGGGTGGTGGCGTTGTGGTCGAGGTAGACGCGGCTCAAGGGCCCGGGGCCTCCAGTGCATCTCGGTACACACGCTCGTATTGATCGACGATGACGTCCCGGGAGAAAAGCGTCTCGGCTCGCTCGCGGGCGGCCCTGCCCATGGCTCGCGTCCGCTCGGTATCGATCAGGGCCCGTGCCAGCTGGCGCGCGAAGGCCTCTGAATCGCCGGGGTCTACCAGCCAGCCCGTGATCCCATCTTCCACGACCTCCGAAACCCCGCCCACGTTGCAGGCCAGGACGGGCGTGCCGCACGCCATGGACTCCAAGGCCGAGAGGCCGAACGACTCTTCCCGGCTGGAGAGGGCATACAAGTCCGCCGGTGCCAGGAGGCCCGGCAGGGCGTCGCGTGTACCCAGGAAGGTCACCCGGTCCGCCACGCCGATTTGTTCGGCGATGGCCCGACTGGGCGCCTGATCGGGGCCGTCCCCAACCAGGAGTAGGCGCCAGTCCCGGTCTGCGTTGGGGCTGCCAGGCCCGCAGGCCTGGGCGAACGCCTGAACCAGCCAGGGCACGCGCTTCACTGGCCTGAAGTTGCTGACGTGGACGACGGTCGGGGGCGAGGCCGCTTCGCCCATGCCGGCGCCAGCATGGAATTCCTCCAGGTCGACAAAGTTCGGGACCACCTCGATGCGGCCCGAGCGCGCCTCCGGTCCAAAGTTCTCCGCCGTGCGCCGCACGAGGTCCGCCGAGACCGCCGTGACCGCGTCGCTGGAGGCAAGGGCGTAGCGCACCAAGGGTGAGTAGCTGCGGTCGTTGCCCACCAGGGTGATGTCCGTCCCGTGCAGGGTGGTCACGACTCGGGGGGCTTGGCGGCCGGGCCGCCCCGTTGCGGCCGAGCGCGCGAGCAGAGCGCTAACCGCGTGCGGCAAGGCGTAGTGCGCGTGCAGGATGTCGAGCCCCAGGCTCTCGTGCAGGTCGAGCACGGCCGAGGTGATGGCCAGGTCGTGGGGCGTAGCGTCGAAGAGGGGGTAGGGCACCCCCTTGGCCACGTGCAACTCAACGGGGCCCGAGTCCCGCGCCAGCCGGGGCGGCGCACGGTGAGAGAAGAGATGCACCCTGTGCCCCCGTTGCGCCAAGGACAGGGCCAGCTCGCTGGCGACGACCCCTGAACCCCCATAGGTTGGGTGGCAAACAACCCCTATTTTCATCCTATCTAGCTTCACCATCGTCTTGGAGGGCTGGCTGCCGCGCCGCAGGCCCACTAGGGGAGGTCCAGACCCTTTTTGGCCAGGGGTCCAAGCCGCGAACGTGAGGGCATTTGGTCCCTTTCTGCACCCTTAGTGGATAGGAAGTTATAGTTAGGGGCCTCCTCTACCGGCGTGCTCGCGAGGTCTTGCTGGGCGGCGCCTGCAGGGACCCCATCGGTCTCTTCGGCTAGACCTTCTTTTGGATCACAAATGGAGCCCAAGGGGTCATTAAAATCCAAGCAAACGGTCGTGTCATGGGCCGTGCTTTCCAGGCCGCGAGCCGCACTGGGTTCAGGGCCCGCATCGGGGGCGCCAGCCGAGACAGGGGATGCGACCTCCGTCTGCCCGCCGCTTGGCGTGCTGGCGGTCTGCCCGGGAGGCTGAGCGTCATCGGGTCTTGGAGGGGGGATCCGCGCGGGCGGAGTGAGTTCGACCGTCGGCAACTCCGGTGCCGTGGCGGCCCGGCTGGCCTTCGAGGCGCGTGACATTTGTGCCAGCGTGGCCTTGAGCTGCTCGACCGCTGGCACGGGTAGGTCTCTGCCCGCGAGCTCGGGGTCCTGGCTCTCGGCGGCCATGATCTCACGCGCCAGGACCAAGTAGTCGTGGGCCCCCGGGGAGCTTGGGGCGTACTCAAAGATCGACACGCCGTGACTGGGGGCTTCCGCCAGCTTGATGTTGGTGCGGATGGGCCGCGAGAACACCTGGTCAGGGAAGTAGCGCCGGATCTCGGCCAGGACTTCCCGTGCCAGCTTCAGGCGCGTGTCGTAGAGGGTGGGCAGGATTCCAGCGACGGTCAGGGCTGGGTTGATGCGGCGCCGCATGAGCTGCACGATTTCCACCAGCTTGCTGATGCCCTGCAAGGCAAAGAACTCAGTCTGAAGGGTGACGATGACCTCTTGGGCCGCAGCGAGCCCGTTGACGGACAGCAGCCCCAGACTGGGCGGGCAATCCAAGATGACATAGTCGGCGGGCGGCTCGCCGGTCGCCTCCTGGGACTCGCTAGCCCACTGGTCGATGGCCTCGCGCAGCAAGGTTTCTCGCCCGAAGGCGCTAGCCAATTCGAGTTCGGCGCCGGACAGGTCGATGTGCGCCGGCAGCAGCCGCAGGCCCGGCGTGCCCGTTTTCCGCAGGCAGGCGCCGAATGACCGGTTGCCCAGCAACAGGTCGTAAGAGGATGGCTCGCCCGAGGCCAGGTCCGTACCCAGGTGCAGCGATAGGTTGGCCTGGGGGTCGAGGTCCACGAGCACGACTCGGCGGCCGAGACGGGCTAGGGCAGAACCCAGATTGGCGGCCGTGGTGGTCTTTCCGACCCCACCCTTTTGGTTGATGATTGCGATGCGGCGCATGAGACCTGGCGGGGCGTGGCGACCCCGGGCCGCGCAGTGTATCCCGCACCGTGAAAATCGCCTCGCCTAGTCCGTCGAATCCCCCGGACCAGCACATCGCAGGAGGGCCTGCCAGGTCGCGCACAGAGCTTGGCCAGCGGGCAGTGGCCCTTCGTGCAGCAGGGGCTCGCCGTGTCGGGCCCCAATCAGCTCGCCGAAGAAACGCGCCTTGCTCTCCATGCGCTCAGCAATATCCGCACCAAACAGAAAATGGCTGCCGTCGTCGGAGTCCGAGGCCGGGGCGAGCTGGGTCGTGTAGGCCTCCACCGAGGCTTTCTTGCGCTCCCACACGGGCCCGATGTCGACCACCAGGGTTGGGTCGAAGGCCTTGTGACCCATGAATCGCAGCAGGTGTCTGGGCCGCGGGGCCGGTTCTTCTCCGGCCTTCTGTGCCAGGCGACGCAGGCCGGCCAGGTACCAAGCCTCGCGTGCGATCCGCCCCGCCGCCACGTGATCAGGGTGCAGATCGTGCTCGCTGTGGGCAAAGAGCAGGTCCGGCTGGTGGGCGCGCAGAATGGCGGCTACGGCCTCGCGCTCCTCCACCCCTGGCAACACCCGACCGTCGGGCAGACCCAAGTTGAGCCGCAGGCTCAGCCCGAGCAGGTCGGAGGCCGCGGCGGCCTCCTGTGCACGCTCTTCTCGGCTACCGCGGGAGCCCATTTCACCGGCCGTGAGGTCCAGCACCCCAACCTTCAGCCCCGCCGATGTCAGGTGCAGGATCGTACCCCCCAAGCAGATCTCAGCGTCATCGGGGTGGGCTGCGATAACGAGGGCGTCGAGGTGCAGGTCGGGATCAGTCATCGGAGTGGGTGAGATCGGGGCCGAGGTGAATGACGATGTGCTCGAAGCAGATGGGCGGCAGTTCGCGATACAGGGACTCCACCCAACTGGGCCCAAAGCGGGCACAAAACTGCAGAGGCCCGAGCACGCGTTCTTGGGGCTGTCCAAGTGGGCACAAGCTATTGTTGATGCGCCTGATGACGCGCTGGCCCTTGCCGGATTGGTTGGCCTGCACTCGGTCGGCCTTCAGGGCGAGCTTGTCGATGATGGTCTTCACCTGTCTTGCTGTGCGCTCTAGGTTGCCGGCGAGGTTGCCCTGCAACGCGGAAAGCTCGGAGCGCAGGGCGCGCAGGCGTCCCGCTGCGAGTTCAGCTTCTTCCCGCAATGCACTGCCGGGAGTGGCGCCGGCTCGCGGACTCTCCTGCTCTGCGGGCAGCCACTCACCCTGGGCCGCCAAGGCCTCGCCCGCTGTCACGCCTGCGCGCTCAAGTGCGGCGCGCCCATCGGGATCGGTGAGGGTCATGCTGATTCGCGGCACAAAAGGCGTCCGTGGCAGGCCCGCCGTGTCACGCAAGGGCGCAAGTTGGGAGTGATACCGGAGCTCGGCCTGGCCGCCGATGGTTGCGGCTACCGGCAGTGCAGCGTCCTGAACAAGGGGTCTCAGAAGTGCCCCAGCGGACCAGTCGCGGTGGCTCCCAGCGATCTCTGCCGCCAATTCGGTGGCCGTGCGAGAGCCGGGCTCTCCATCAAAGACGAAGCCCTCGCCACCGGAACGCAAGGCGCGTCGACGACCGTCGACAAGCTGAAAGACCAGCGCAGCTTCTGCGGGGTCGATCGCACAATCCGGACCCGAGCCCTCGCGCAACAGGGGCTGGGGGTCCAAGGACACGAGGTCCGCAAGGGCCGAAGACAGGGGTCCTCGTATCCAATCGGGCTCGACCACGAGTAACCCGAGTGGTCCGAGCAGTTGGCTCATCGTGCGCGTGAAGGCTCGCGCGAAGGACTCGCCCTGGCGCGGGAAGAACAGCTCCAAGGCGGCTTCTGTTCCTTCAAACTCCTCGTACATCTGGGCCAAGAGTGCGCGCGTGGCACCCAGATGATGGACCCCTTCATCGAAGTGGATCTGGGACAACGGGGTCCGACCAGACGAGAGCCCCGCGAGCTTGACCTTTTGTAGGTCGAGGTTGCGGTTGAGTTGATGGGCGTGGTGAACTTCCGCCACGTCGTGGTCGTCGCCGTGATTCCAAAACAGCGGGACAACGGGACAGCCCCAAAGACGGGAAAGGTCTGTCGCCAGGCGGCAGGCCTGCAGGCCCTTGTAGAGGCTATACAAGGGACTGCAGCAAAGACCTGGTTGCTGGCCGGTGACAACGCAGAACGAACCCTGCTCGGCCAGGACCGCGATGGAGGTCTGGGCCCTGCCGGGCAGTTCGTGAAATCCGTGGCCCTTACGCAGGGCCTCTGCGAGCAGGGCTCGCTGCCCGAGATCGTGCCGGTCCTTTGGGCGCTCGAGGTCCTCGATCTTGCCGGGCACGGGCAGCCCGCGCAGGGAGCCGGAAGACAAGGCCTCGCGCGTGTCCTCGTGCAGGCCGAATAGGTCGGCGGGCAGGTATTCGAGGTGCAGGTCCACGATTGAACGCCTAGGCGGGACTCGCGAGGGCTTGGGAAAGGTCGTTCGCCATTTGAAGCGCGGCCGCCCGCGCGGCGTCTTTCCAATGCTCAGCCCCGGAGTCCGTGGAGGCAAAGAGAATCCCGCGCGATGAATTAACGAGGGCGCCGTGGCAGCCGTTGGCAAACCCCCCAACCACATCTGCAGCTGTCGCACCCTGCGCTCCATACCCAGGCAAGAGCAGGGGGGTCTGAGGCAACCGCCGACGCATGTCGGCCAGTTCGCCGGGGTGGGTCGCACCGACTACTGCGCCCACGCTCGACATTCCGCAGGCTCCGATGCGCTGCGCGCCCCAAGCGCCCACGGCCTCCGCGACCCGCTCGGCCAGACTCGGGGAGCCCGGAGTTTGGAACTCGGCGCTCGAGGGATTTGAAGTGCGTACCAAGACGTAAAGCCCCGCGCCGGCCTCGTCACATGCTTCGAGGAAGGGCTGGATCGAATCGCTGCCCAGATAGGGGTTGATCGTCAATGCATCGCACAACGTTGCCGGGTCCGCGCCGGGTCCGCCGCTGAGGAAGGTCCTTGCGTAGGCGGCCGCCGTGCTCCCGATGTCTCCGCGCTTGGCGTCACCGATGACGACCAGACCACGCTCGTGGCTTGCGGCCACAACGGCCTCCCAAGCAGCGATCCCCTCAGGTCCGAGGACTTCGAAGAAGGCGGATTGCGGCTTCACTGCCGGCACCACGTCGGCCACGGCATCAAGGATGCCCACGAGGAAGCGCGTGACGTCCTGTGCGCATTCCTGCCGGGAGGCCTCGGGGTCTCGCACGGCAGTGAATTCCCCTGGCATCAAATGAAGGTGCGGGTCGAGTCCAACGAGGCAGGGATTGCCCTTGGAGCGGACAGCTTGGTCGAGGCGGTCGGCGTAGTTCATGGTGGGCCGCCATTGTCGCCTGCGCGCGGAGTTGTGGTACCCCCTAGGCTGGGTCTTCGCTGCGGTTGGCCGAGGTCGCGGCCTCCCGCACTTGGGCCTCGGGAACCAGAACGCCCACCGACACGACCAGGCGGAAAGCCTCTTCAACGCTGATGTCCAAGGGAATCAGATCTTCTGTGGAGATGAAGACCGTGTAGCCGGTCATCGGGATGGGCGATGAGGGGATGTAGACGGCCACCTTGTCGCCGCCGACTTGATCATTGAGCGCAGCCAGCCCGTTGCCCGTGACAAACCCGATGGACCAGATTCCCGGTCCTGGGTAAGGGGCGGCCACGACGCTGTCGAACTCCACCTCGTTATCGGACAGAAAGAAGTCCACCAGCTGTCTGGCGTGCGGGTAGACCGAGCGAACCAGCGGCAGGCGAGAGAGCATGCGGTCGGTTCCTGCAATGAGCGCGCGACCCAGGAACCCGCTTGCCAAGTAGCCCACAAGCAGAATCAGGCCCGCGGCGATGACGACGCCAGCCCAGATCCCCACCCGGTCCCGAACGGCCTCTCGAAGGATCTCGCCGTCGATCCCCAACGCGGTTAAGTCCCTCACAAAGCCCGCATGGTCGTCCCTGTACTTCTCTAGTGCGTCGTGGAAATTGCCTGCGGCGGCGCCCCCGTTGGCCACCATCATCTCGCGAATCGGCGCAGGCTGGCTCCCTTCATCGAGCAAGAACTCAGCGTCCGTGGGGTCGATGTCCGCCCAGCCCAAGACAGCCCAACCCGCCGAGTTGCTTTCGAGCGCCGAGTAAATCGAGCGGTTGACGGGCCCTGCCACATAGCGACTGATGAACTGCCCCACGCTGACGAAGACGAAGACCGTCAACATCGTGGGCAACACAACGGTCAACCCGCGCAAGAAGAAGCCGCGGCGCGAACGACGGCGGCGCGTGCGCTGGCGGCTCGGAACGGTCGGCTGGGCTGGCGGAGGGGGGGGCATGGCGCTTGACTGGGGAGAAACTCAGGAGCTGGGCAGAGGGACCCGTGTTCGTCTTCTTGGGAGCCACCTCCCGGCAATTGCACCCGCAGCCAGACCTTGGCAAAGCACGAGGGGGCAGAGCCACAGAAAAGCCTCCCCAGACGGGTAACCCCATGTGCTCTCGGTCGTCCCCCAAGAGGCGGGCGGGGGCCCGCGGTGGCCTTGGACGCCCGTGCGGCCCGCCAAGGCCGACCCGAGCACTCTCGCCCTAGTCGCTCAATCCCAGGAATTTCCGCGCCACCCCGTCCGCGAGCGGCCAGCCCCGACGGGTCAGACGCCAGCGGCCAGCCAGCTCCTCCAGCAGGCCCTGGGACTGGAGCGCGCGCGCCAACTCGACCGCCGGATCAGGCGCCAGCTCGGCCAGCCCCGCCGCGAGCAGCGCTTCGCCAGGATCCACACCGATGCGTCGCCGCAGACCCAACCACCAGGTCTCCCCCAAGCGGTGGAGCGGTTGGAGCTCCTCGCGCCATTGGGTGGCGTGACCCCCGTTCCCGACCCACCGCAAGTAGGGCGCCAGGGAGCGCGGGTTGCCGGCCCGCACCTGGCCAACCTTGCTCACCGCCCCGGGTCCCAGACCCACGTAGGCTCCATTGGCCCAGTACGTGAGGTTGTGCTGGCACTCCTGGTCCGGGCGCGCGTAGTTGGAAATTTCGTAGGGCTTCAGTCCTGCCTGACCGGCCAACTCGCGGGTGCGCTCGAAACAGGCGAGCTCTACCTCCTCTGTGGCGGGCGTGATTTCCCCCCGCTCCCGCCGCACGTGAAACAACGTGCCCTCCTCGAAGGTGAGGTTGTAGGCGGACAGGTGATGGGGGTTGAGGTCGAGTATCTGTCCAAGTTCTGCCTCCCAATCCGCCAGGCTCTGACCCGGCGAGGCATAGATCAAATCCACGCTGACGCGAGCTTGGGTGGCGCGCGCGGCTTCGAGTGCCTGCAGTCCATCCTCCGGCCCATGGGCGCGCCCCAGGAACGCCAGGGTGTCAGCGTTCAACGATTGGATGCCCAGCGAAAGGCGACCGACTCCAAGTTCCGTGAGGACACGCGCCTTGTCGAGATCGAGACTCTCCGGATTGCACTCCGCCGTCACCTCGACCGCCGCCTCCCGAAAACCAGTGATCTCATCGAGTCCGTCGAGCAACTCGACCAGTAGGTGCTCTGGCAAGAGCGACGGCGTGCCGCCGCCCACGAACACGGTGCGCGGATGGAGCGGGGCTCGCGTGCGAGCTTCGTGCAGCAAGGCCTGGACGGTTGCCGAGAGGTCCTGGCCCTCGGCCTCGACCGAGAAGAAGTCGCAATAGGGGCACTTGACCACGCAGAAGGGCACGTGGACGTAGAGGGCTGTCCCGCTCGGGGCGCGGGGCAGGCTGGGTTCGGGAGGGCTGGGACCCGTGAGTCCGGGGGGCGAGGCGGGCCGCATGGGGCCCAAGTCTAGCCTGCGCTCCTCAGGCCGCGTCCATGATCGCGTTTAGCTTGCGCAGAGCTTCGAGTTCGATCTGACGCACGCGCTCGCGGGTCAAGCCGACGATCTTGCCGATTTCCTTGAGGGTCATGGGGTCTCCACTAGAGTCCTCTAGCCCGTACCGCAGGCGCAAGATCGTGGCCTCGCGTTCGTCGATGTGATCGAGCAGTTGCGCCATGTGTCTCAGCAATTCCCGTTGGGCGAAGGATTCTTCGGGGTTCTCCGAGCGGTCGTCCGGAACGGTGTCTTGGTTCTCGCTGAGCAAGTCCAGGGACAGAAGCGAGCCCGATCCGTTGCTCTCGATCGTGCGCTTGAGCAGGGCCCAGGACTCCCGCGCAACGCCCAACTCTTGGGCGACCTCTTCAACGCTGGGCGTGCGGCCCAGCATGTAGCCCAGTTCGGCGGAGACTCTGCGCCACTTGGCGATCATTTCAGACATGTAGCCCGGCACGCGCACAGACTTGACCGTGTTGGTAAGTGCGCGCCGAATGGACTGCTTGATCCACCAGGTGCCGTAAGTTGAAAAGCGACAACCGGCGGCCGGGTCGAATTTCTCGGCTGCCTTCATCAGCCCGAAGTTTCCCTCGGCGATCAGGTCCTGAATGGTGAGACCACGGTTGGAGTAGATCTTGGCGATCGACACCACGAGGCGCAGGTTGGCGCGGATCAGGTGCTCGCGCGCAGCGAGGTCACCGGATTGGATGCGGCGACCCAGTTCCTTCTCTTCATCGGCAGTGAGGAGGGAGACCTCGTTGATCTCCTGCAAGTAGGTTTCGAGGCAACGTTCGGCAGAAATGGGACGACTCCTGACCCCGGCGGGGAAGTGGGGTTGCGGTGGGAAGCGGGGGAGATCCCCGGCGTGGGGATCAATTTGAATTTGCGTGTTCCTAGGGTCGGCATTATTCGTCGCACCGCTTTAGGAATAAGGGCGTCCCCATCGGGGGCCTCGGATGGGGCTCTGGTAGACTGGGAACAAGGGCCTTCGCGCTCTCCTCACCATGCTTGGCCAGACCCCCGAAGGATCCCTCGAACAACTTGTCCCAGAGAGAGATTTCGCAAACCTGCTGGGTAGCCGAGCCCAGGATCTGCTGCGGCTGACCAACACGCTCTCGGCTACCCATGCGGGGTCCTGGTCCAAGCGCTTGTTCTTCCTGCTGTACTCAGAGGCGGATGAGCTCGAGTCGTTTCTCGACGACTACGGGGCGCGCAACAATCAGACCTTCGTGGTCATCACAGAGCTGGTGGCCTCCGTACGCGGCTTCGCTATTGCGGGCCTTTCGCTTGAGCACCTGGTGCGTCGCATTGAAGACTACCGGGTGTTCGAATCGCTCTCAGAATTGGATGCCGACCTCGCCCGGGAAGATGTACGTGGGGCGCGCGGCTGGGTCCAGGAAACGTTGCTCTCGCTGCTAGCTGAGATTGGGCAAGAGGCCCAGAGCCACGGGGTTCGTCAGCCTGATGAGGGCCACGCCGAGGGGGAATCGGGCTTTCCCGTCGTCCGCTTCCGGCTGCCGATGGATGTGGGGCTGGAGGACATCAACGCGGAGGAGCAGCGCATTGCCGAGGTGGCATCCAAGTACCTGCAGGCGTGCACGATGCTCGAGGAGGGCGCGGCCGGCATTCTCGAGGAGCCGGGAGATCGCGACCGTTTCTTGCGCGAGCACTGCACCGAGGAGATGGCGCGTGTCTACGAGGCCACGGTGCACAACCTGCAATCCACCTACGACACGTACATTTTCAACACCCGCCTCGAGAGCACAGATGACCGATTGGTCCGCCTGCGCGGCCACGTTTCCGGCTCCCTGCACCTACTCGAGGCCGTCACCCAACTCGTGCACTTCCTCGAGCGGCACGATAGTGAGGTGCGCGACGACGGGGCGCGTTCACGCCTGGCGCGCCTCGCTCCCCGTGCGCAGGTCACCAACCTGATCGTGAACGTGCTCATGCTCTGGGGGGGCAAGTTCATGGCAGAAGGCCGAGGCCTGGCTGAGGACCTCCTGCCTTCGTACACCAACCTCCAAGAACTCGAGGCGGAGCTGGCAGAGGGCCTTGTCCTGCACGCCCGGCCGATTTCGCTGGTGGTCTCCATCGTGAATCACTACGGCACACCCGTCGAATTCGAAGTTGGGGGCGAGAGCTGCAATGCAGGCTCTATCTTGGAGATGATGGTCGCGGCCGGATCCCAAGCTGGCGAACGGCGGTTCATCTTCCGTGGTGACGAAAGGCCCCTGAAAGACATCGCGCTCCTGTTTCACCACAATTTGGGTGAGGACGGGGCCGAATCACTGCCTGCAGACTTGGGCTACCTGGCCCGCCGCTGAGGGGCTTCTCGCACGGCGGTCTGGCCAACTGGGGGCTCGAGCAGCCAAGCGGCGAGGCCGATTCCAACTAGGGGCAGCATCGCCCACGGCGAGAAGGGCTGCGGGGTTTGGGCGAGCCGCAGGTGGCTAGCCGCGTCAAGAACGCGCGCGAGCGTGGGGCCGAGTCCCGGCAGGTCAGCGCAGGTGGCGGGCAAAATCCAGGCGACCAAGGGCAGGCCACAGGCGCGGGCCCGATCCGTGATTGGCAGTTGACCGAGGAGTAGGGCGATGACGAGTAGATGCACGTGCGCCAAGAGCAGGGCTGACAGCTCGGGCGCCGGTACGCCCATGGACACGGGTAGGGCGATGGCGGCCGCCAACAGCAGGAGCGCCGCGGTTGTGCTCGCCACAAGGTCCAGGCCTGCCCGGCGAAGGAGAGGCAGGGGTTTGACCAGCCATCCGATGCGCCCCACGAGAGTCAGCGCGAGCACGTGCGAGAGGATCAACGCCATAAATGCAACTTCGTAAAGAATGCCTGGAACGGTGCGCGCGGACGTTGTTAATCCGAAGGGGGTCAGGGCGGCTACGGCTACCCACAGACCTGCGAGAGCGCTGGCGATCGCCCAGAACGACGGCTGCCGCAAGAGCATGCTGGCGACCCAGCGGGCAGTGGGGAGGCCGATCACGCTTCGTGCTCCAGGGCGTGCCGGCCGAACGGTCGGGGCCGGAGAGGCTTGAGTCTTGGACAAGTCGCAGGCATGGTAGGAAAGTGTTCCACGTGGAACACTTCGACGAGGTCCACCGTAAATCCGGGCAGAGGGTCAGGCAACTATGGAACGTAGACTAGGACGGGGATTGGGAGCGCTGCTCGGAGGCGAGAGTGCAGATCTGGGCGGCGCGAACTCTCCCGAACCGGAAGGCGAACTGCGCATGGTTGCGATCGAGAGGGTGGATCCGAACCCCGATCAGCCCCGCAAGGTCTTTGCGAGTGAGGCGATGGAGTCTCTGCGCGGGAGCATTGCGAAGCATGGCCTACTTCAACCAATCTGCGTGCGAGCGGAGGGCGACCGATACCGGATTATCGCTGGAGAGAGGCGCTGGCGCGCGTCTCGCCTGGCGGGCCTGGGGGAGATCCCCGTGCGCGTAGTCCAGGATGTGGACGACACCGGCGCACTCGAGCTAGCACTAGTTGAGAACCTGCAGCGGGAGGACCTGGACCCCATGGAGCGGGCCAAGGGATACAGGGACCTGATGTCCAAAGCCGGGCTGACTCAAGAGCAGGTCGGGGCCAAGGTCGGCCTCAACAGGGCGACGGTGGCTAACCATCTGCGCCTGTTGGATCTACCCAAGGAGGCCCAAGACGCACTCGTAGCGGGCTTGGTGACCATGGGGCACGCTCGTGCGCTCTTGGCGGCCGTCGACCCCAAGGCGATCCCCACCCTCATTGGCCGTGTCGTGCGGGGGGACCTGTCCGTACGCCAGACCGAAGCGTTGGTACGCGACGCCGGGGCAGAGCGGACCAAGGGCGGCTCTGTCTCGGCCAAGAGTCGAGCCGCAACCCAGGAGCCCTGGGCCAGGGAGTTCGAGGGGCGCCTACGGTCCTCGCTGGGGACCAAGGTCTCCTTGACCAACCGGCCGGGCTACAGGGGACAGATCGTGGTTCACTACCACGACCGCGACGAGCTTGAACGCCTGATGGGGGCGCTAGCTCCCAAGGACGAGGTCTGAGACCGGAAGTGTTCCACGTGGAACACTTGAACCCGAGTGACTTGGACTGCCGCCCAGAAGCTCCTGGCGCGCCGAATCCCGTTCAATTGCCTTGGCTGGGGAGATGAAACGAAGAGTGTTCCACGTGGAACACTCTTGGTGTTTGAGTGGCGCTCCAACTCAGGAATGTAGCTCCGGTCGTTGTGGAATGGGAGTGATTGCGAGCGACAAATGAATTGTGGAGTACCCGGACCGGGATCCACCGAAAAGCCCCAAACACGGCGCCAGAGGCCGCTGGGGGGCCATCACGCCTCGGGGCCCTGGGTGGACGGTTCGTGGAAAACTCTCCACCGGCCCTGGCTGGGGGGCGTCGGAGCGGAGTGAAGATCGGAAAGTGTTCCACGTGGAACACTTGGTCCCGAGCAACTTGGACGGCCACCCAAGAGCTCCCAGCTTGCCGAATCCCGGTGGATTGCCCTGGCCGGGGAGCAGAAAAAACGAAGAGTGTTCCACGTGGAACACTCTAGTTTACGGGCTGTCCAGTAAATTGGGCGTTCCTAGTGGGCGACGCCCTGGCGGTCGATGGAAGCCCTATTCGGCGCGCACCCGGGCGCTCGTGAGGACCGGGACGGGATCCTCAGGAACGTCGGTTTGCTGTCCGACTGCGGGGCGAATGGGGACCGACTCGAGGTCGTCGATCACCTCGCGCCCTTCCAGAACCGCGCCGAACACAGTGTGGACACCGTCCAAGTGGTGCGGCGTGCCAGTCGTGATGAAAAACTGGGAGCCGTTACTTTGGGGCCCCTGGCCAATCGCCGCAGAGAGCACGTAGCGCGCATGCACCAGGTCCCCTGTCTCCGAGTCGACCTTGTACCCCGGCCCACCCTGGCCCCAGGTGGCGACACCCTTGGCCGGGTCTTTGGTATTGGGGTCTCCACCCTGAACCATAAAGCCCTTCATGATGCGATGGAACTTCGTGCCGTCGTAGTAGCCGTCCCGAACCAGCTTGAGGAAGTTCTCGACGTGCAGCGGTGCCTCCTCTGCATAAAGGGCGAGCGCAACTTGTCGCGTCTGCCCCCCAAAGGTGATCTGGAACTCAACCACAGGGGACCCCGGGGGGGGCATCGGGTTGGTGAAGATCGCGGACAAGGTTTCATCCTGGGCTTGTTGGCTCAATAGGGACTGACGCAAGATCTGGGCGATCGTCGTCTCCGCCCCGTCCTCTCCGATCGGCAGGCTGAGGCTCGTCAGCAGGGGCGTCTTGGAATCATCGATAGCGGTTACCGCTACCAGGGCCTCGCTGTAGTTGCGCTCCGAGACGAGCGGCGAAACCGCCACGAGAGCGGCCCAGCCCTCGAGTCCTGAACCCGCCAGCTTCGTTTGCGCGACCTTCAGTACTTCCTCAGGATTACCCGTGCCTGCGGCGGCCGCTAGGATTCCCCATTCTGAGTTGTGGCCTTCCTGGACTTGATTCTTCGTGTAGTCCTCGTACAGCACCCAGGCCGCGACGGCCACGGACACCAACGCAACGGGGCGCCAGAAACGGTCTACCGCCTGGGCGAAGGTGGATTTCTCCTCCGTGACGATGGTGACCTCGGTGGCGGACTTGTGCTTGCGTCTGGGTTTCGATTGTGCCATGGCGGTGGTGGGGCGAGATCGTGGAAGCGGGGCGCCTGGGGGTCAGGTCCCGCGGCGCGGCATTCTATGGGCAGTTCGGGTCGGGCCACAAGGGGCGGAGCGGCGACGAAATCCCCCCTAGCCCCCTGGATTCGGCCCTTTTGGGCCGCGCGTCCCATCAAGGGGGTTATGGTGGCTCTCGTTCTGCGCCGAGCCCGCTTGAGGAGACTCCCCATGTTGACCCTACTCTTGATCTTCGCCTCACCCCTGGCCGCCAGCCAGGCCCACCCGAGCGCTCTGTTCGTCGAGGCGCCAGAAACCGACGCCGAATTTGACCGACGATTCGCGGAGGCCAAGGGGGACCCCGACAAGCTCTGGAAGCTCTATCGATGGTGCATCGACACGAGCCGCGATACGGCGGCCCGCGACACTTTGCGCGCGGTGATCAAGGCCGACACAGACCATCTGGAAGCACGCAAAGCTCTAGGTCACGTGCGGCACGACGGCCGCTGGTACACCAGCCAAAAGAAGGCCGATCAGGCCATTGCCAAGGAGCGCGACAAGGCCGCCAAGGCACGCGGCCTGGTCAAATTCAAGAACGAGTGGGTTGAGCCAGGAGATCTGCCATTCCTCGAAAAGGGACTCGTGCGTGGGCCTGAGGGCGAGTGGCTAGCCGCGGACGAGCTCGAGAAGCTCGAGAATGGGTGGGTTCGCCAGGACTTGATTTGGGTTTCTCCAGACGAGGTCTCCAAGATGGAGGAGGGGCTCTGGAAGTGCGAAGACGAGTGGCTCAGCACAGAGGATGCCGACCGTCACCACAACCGTTTTGAGCGCTGCTGGATTATTCCCAGCGACCACCTGGAGCTATGGACGAGTTGTCCGCGAGCGACAGCGTTGCAAGCCATCGATCACATGGAGCGCTGCTATCGTGACCTGGTGAAGGTCTACGGCTCAGCGCCGACGGGGCGCATCCGGGTGGCCCTCTTCCGCAGCTCGGACCAGCTGGGCTTCTTTGCAGCGGAGTCGTCTCGTGGCCGCCCGGCCGCAGACGGACGCCGGCTAGTCGAAGCTCTCAGTGCGACCTTCATGGAGAGCTGGGTTGTGGATAGCGGCAAGCGCTGGCTAGGTGCGGGGGCCTCCTTCTGGGACCCGGTCCGGGAGAACGGAGATATCTTCGGAGTGCATGATGCGCGGATGGCATTTGGCCTGTCTTTTTCGGATGCGATGGACCCCAGTGTGGAGGCCATTGCCAAGCTAGAAAAGAAGGGCTATCGCGAGGACTTTGTGAGCTCGTTCTACGAGGAAAAATCCGTACCCGCTTGGTTCTATTGGGGGGCGGCCAGTTACGGATCTCGCTACTTCCAGGACAGCAGCGTGGCCCGCGGCGGCGACCCCTCGTGGCCGCTCAAGTGGTCCGTGGAGAATCTGAAGCGCCAGGGGGGCCTGAGTTTCCTGCGCCCCGTGTTCGAGTTGGAACTCGACTCGCAGAACCGTCGTACAGGCCCCCTGATCAGCGGAGCAGGCTTGGTAATGGCATTTATTGTGGATGGAGGGTGCCCCGAGGTGAACGAGGCGCACGCTGAGCTCAAGCAGGCCATGCGGGCGGGCAAAAGCACACAGAAGCTTTTCAATGCCCTCCGTAAGGCTGTGGAAGAGCACGAAACCGAAATGCGGGCGTTTGCAGGCCTGTAGTCACCCCCCCACATCTCCGCGACCATGATCCGTCCTAGCCTGCGGGGCCTCGGCCTCGCTTCGACCCTTGTTTTTTTCGCTCCCAGCGCGATTGGGGCTCCGCAAAAGCACGTCGAGTATCACCCCAAGGACGCGGTTTGGTTTGTTTGTTCGCCGGATCTGCCCGGGCTGACGAAGGCCTATCCGGGCACATCTTTTGGGCGTCTACTTCAAGATGAGGGCCTGAACAGCCTGATTGGGGGCCTCGCCGGAACCGAGATCAGCCACCCCCTGGACTTGGCCCAGGCGGCCTACGATGAGGCGGTGCTCAAGGGTGATCTGCCGCCGTTTCTGCCCCTGCTGAAGCAAGCACAGTGCCTCTCTGCCTCCATCGTTTTCAACGGTGAAGGTCCGGTCGAGGGATTGATTGCCGCCGCATCCGGACCGGGGGAGGGCGAGAAGCCGGAGCCCCCGATGCTGCAGGTCATGCTGGAGTTCTCAAACGACACGGCGGCCAGCGAGTCATTCGAGATGGTCCTGGCGATGGGGGAGGCCGAAGCGGCTCCCTTCACAGTGGAGGTCCGGCAGGGCTCGAGAGTGGCCATGCCCCCCTCGTCGGCAGAGGACTCATCGGTAGTGATTCTCGATGGCCCCAGCCTGGCGATATTGGTGGGTCGCACGGCTCCCGAGGAACTGCTGAAACGCCTGCACGGCGAAGCACCCGGCCTTGATCCACAGAGCTTGGGGGCCGGAACGGAAACCCTCGATGCCCAGGGGACTGTCGTGTTGGAGTGGCTCAGCCAAGCAGCCTTCGCAAACGGAAGTGAACACCTAGACGCCCAGGAGGTGTCCTGGGCCGAGATGATTGGCAGCATGGCCGAGGCCCTCTTCGGCACCAACTTCTCCATGCTCCTGCGCGGCGGCCATTGGCGCGTCGTGATCGACGAAGAGGGAGCCTTCATCACGGAGGGTGTCTTCGACCAGCCCGACAGCGTGGGAAGCCGCATCTTGTCCAGCAAGCCCCTGCAGGGCAACGCGCTTGGCCTCTTGCCCTCAGACGCAATGGTCCGGTGGTGTTCATCGCTCGACAAAGCAGCCCTGATCGACTTCTCCAAGGGGCTTCTAACTGCTCATGGAGACGGCGCCGAACCGCGTTTCGACTTCGAGACGGAACTCTTCGGCGCCCTTGGAGACTCTGTCGCCGTGGGCCTACCGGCGCCCAAGTCCCTGCTGGCCGCGCCGCCCGCAATCGGGGTCGTCACGCTTTCCGACGCCGAGGGCTTTGAGCGCGGGCTGGACCGTCTGATCGCCCTGGCCGAGGAGGGCGGCCTGGAGGGTGTGCGCATCGAGAAGGACGAGTACCGCAGCACCCCGATCTACAACTTCCAAGCCATCTTGCCGCCCCTTGAAGGCTTGCCCATTCCGGTGGATTTGGGAGGCTTTATTCGGCCGAGCCTAGCGGTCCACAAGGATCGGCTGATCATCACGACCCTCTCCAACCACACCAAACGCGAGCTGCGGCGCGTCCTGAAGGAGGACGGCGAGGGCACGACAAGTGTTGAGCTCAAAGGCGTTCCAGCGGGCGTGACCCAGATCGTTCAGGCGGATTGGGCCAAGTTCATCGGGTCCGTCTACGGGGGTCTCAAGGCCCTTGCATCCCTGATGGGCTCGGGAATCGGGGACATCCCCGTGGACCCGAGCGCTCTGCCCGAGGAGGACCACATCGTGAGCTTCTTCAAGCCGTCCCTGAGCTGGATGGCTGTGGCGGACGGTCGCGGCCGAGCATTCCAGCGCTCCTCATTTGGGCCCGAGACCATTCTGGGGGCAATCCTCCCGCCCCTGATGCTGGTCAGCGTACCCGTGCACGTCAGCGAGCTACACGGACCAGAAGAGGCCATCGAAATGCACATCGAAGTTCTGGACGGGGCGGTAGACGACGGCGCACCCTTGCGCAGGTGACCCAAGACTCCCATCCGAATCCGGCCGTCCCGAATCAACGCCGAAAGCGCACGCCTCTGCGCCGGCTGCGCAACACCAGTGGCCGCTGGCTGGGCAAGCATTTCGGTGCGGCTGCCATCGTCCAACTGGCGCGCTGCTGCCGCAAGACCGAACTCAACCGCGAGATTCGGCTGCGTGCCGAATCCGAGCATCGTGGCCTGATTCTGGCATTTTGGCATGGGCGTGGGGTGCTGGCCTCACCCTTCTACCGGCCGGGAAACACCACAGCTCTCGTGTCCGCCAGCGAGGACGGATCCATGGCGACGACGATCCTGCGGAAACTGGGCTACGAGATCATCCGCGGATCATCGAGCCGCGGAGGCGTGCGCGCCCTGCGCGAGATGCTGGTATGCCTGGAGCGTGGCAAGCACGTCGCCTTGACGCCGGACGGGCCGCGAGGACCCATGCACTCCATGTCTCCGGGGGCGGCCTTCATGTCCAGGGCCACCGGCGTGCCCGTGCTGCCCATCGGGTTTGCCCTGGACCGTGCTCGGCGGTTGGACACCTGGGACCGCTACACCTTGCCGCGCCTGGGGTCGCGGTTGGTGACGGCCTGTGAAGCGCCCATCCAAGTCCCGCGCGACGCAAGCGGGGAGGCACTGACGGAGTACTCTTCGCGCATACGCGCCGCCATCCGCGAAGCTGAGCGCAAGGCCTTCGGTCACCTCGGGTTGCAGCCCGATTGGGCGGACTGGGTTCCCGAGGAGGAGACCGAGCACCAAGTGGAGTTCGAGGAATGATCCGCGTGGGGCCTTCAGGCTGGAGTTACCCCGATTGGGAGGGCCCCGTCTACCCGCGTTCGAAACCGAGGGGCTACCACCCTCTCGATTTACTCGTCACCCTCGTGGATTACGTCGAGGTGAACAGCACTTTCTACGCCCAGCCCCGCGCGCGGAATTGCTCGCACTGGGCGGCGCGCGTCGCCGAACACAAGACCTTTCGTTTTGGCGCCAAACTGCTGCAGGACTTCACGCACAAACCGGTGCCGGACAACTTGTCGCGCTGGGAGGAGCTGGCCGTGGAGTGGAGACGGGGCATCGCACCCCTGGAGGAGGAGAAGCTCCTGTGCGCGGTGCTTGTGCAATTTCCGGCCACCTTCCAACCAGGGGATGAGAGCGTGGCACGCCTGGGGCACATTGCCAGACTGTTCGAGGGCCTGCCCTTGGTGCTCGAGGTGCGCAACCGTGGGTGGTTCGACCCCCCGCGGTTGGCGACAATAGGGGGCTTGGGGTTTTCGCTAGCCCACCTCGACCTGCCCGCGTCCTGGAATCACCCACCGAATCCTCACCCAGCGGTTGGGCCCGTGGGGTATGTGCGCCTTCATGGGCGCAACTCAGAACATTGGTTTCGATCGGGGGCCGGGCGCAATGACCGCTACGACTACCTCTACAGCCCGCCCGAACTGGGAGAGATCGCCCACCGAATTGACGCCGTGGCCAGGCAAAGCGACGAGACGCTTGTGGCTACCAACAACCACTTTGAGGGCCAGGCCCTGGCCAATGCACTTGAGCTACGCTGGCTGCTAGGGGGCCGCGAACCGGTGGCGGCGCCCCCCCAGCTGGTGAACGCCTTTCCGCACCTGGCGCAGATCACGCGCGTGGTCGGACAGCGCGACTTGTACGGTCCTGGCTCATAGGGTGCGCCGGGGTGAGCCGGGGTGAGCCGCAGTGTACCGCGGTGAGCCCGTGCTTGCGTGCAGGCAACCTGGCTGTGCTGGAGCTTGTTCGAACGAGGCCTGCCAACCGCCGCCCCCACCCACCCGGGCTGACGAGTGCGGCGCAATCTGGGTTACCGCCTTCTGGTCGATTCCAGGCCATCCCCGCTGCAGGCCCGTGGGACCTAGTTGTTGCGGTGCGCCTTGTGGCAAGCGGAGCAATTGGCCGAGATGCGGTCGAGGGCCTCTTCGGCCCGGGTGCGAGACCCCGCTTTTGCTGCTTCGAGTGCCTGCACCAGTTCCATCGAAGCGGCCACGCTATCGGCAATCCGCTCGCGGCTCTCGGCGTCCGCGTCGCGTACTTCGTCCAATAGCGAGCAGCCCTGCATCAGCTCGGCCATGTGTTGGGCCTCGCGAGTGGGCTCAAGGTCGGGGTGCTCGGAGCTCACCTCCCAGGCTTGCTCACTACACAGCAGCAGGTTGTCGAAGCAGCGGGCCAGGTCTGCCATGGAGGAACGGAACGCGCGCACGGGGTGCCGGCTGGGGAAGTCCCACTCGAGACTCGCACTCTCCTCAATCGTCGGCAGCTCGGCCGTGGCGATGCTGGCGTAAAGGCCTGCGTACTTGCTGGACGTGCCGCTCCACTGGCGCATCTCGGCTAGGGCTGCCTTGCGTGAGGCTCCATCCAATACAAGCCGCCCGACAGCTGCGCCGGCGGGGCCACGGTGCCTCCCGTGGAAGCAGTGCACGTAGAACGGAGTGGGCAGTTCGCGGAAGGTCTTGGCCAGGCGTGCGAGCGCGTCTTCGTCGATGCCCTTGTACAGCAGAGGGACGTGCACATAACGCATGCCGTGGCGCCCGGCGGTATCGGCGTCGGGGATCTTGCCGTCCACAGACACCACGGTCTTCACGCCCAGGGCCTGCAAGCTCTCGAAGGATTCCTCTGTCAGGGGCTCGGCCCCGGAATAGATGTTCTCGCTTAAACGAAAGACGTGGCGCAGGCCGGATTCCTCGATGGGCTCCTGCTTGGGCAATTTCAACTCGCTGGCCGATTCAAAGGCGTCTCTCACTCCCGGGAGGGGGCCTTCCGTCGCGGGCAACACCGGATTCGAGGAGACCTGAGTGGGATCGCTCGCGCAGGCGCCTAGTCCGAAGATGACGACCAGGCTGGCGAGGGTGATGCGCGAGGAGTGGAGCGGGAGCATGATTCGGGATAGAAAGGCCAACGAGTCATAGGCCATTGTGCAACGGGCGTGCCGTGGGTGGCGCCGGGCGGGCAAGATCCTGATCTGAGGCCCTGTGGGAGGGCAGCAGGCGCCGTGGACGGGTGCCAGGGTTGGGTCAGAGACTCCTGGGGTGGCCGCAATGCGCACAGAGCCTGGCGCCGGTCGGGCAAGGGGAACTAGGACGGGGTTTCACTTCGGTAACGCCCTTGCCCATGCCCATCTTCTGGGTCACAGACGCCGGCGAGTAGGCTCTGCACCATGAGCGCAACGCAACAGACCCAATTCACCCTCAGCCACACCCAAGCGCCCCGTCGTCGCGTCCAGGTCAGGGTGCAAGGGCCGGAGGGATTCGAGACCCAGAAGAGACCCCTGCCCCACGTTCTGATCCTGCACGGATTCAAGGGCTTCATGCACTGGGGTTTCTTCCCCGAGCTCTCCCGGCGCATTGCGGAGAGCGGGATGGTCGCCGTGAGCCTAAACACTTCGGGCAGCGGGGTCGGCGACGACTTTGAAACCATGAGCGAGGAAGAGGCCTTCTTCCACTGCACGTTCAGCCACGACCTGGAAGACCTGGAGCTCGTGCGTGAACACTTGCTGAGCGAGGCGTCGTGCGTAGACGCCCAACGATTGGCAGTCTTCGGCCACAGCCGCGGTGGGGGCATGATGCTCTTGCACGCTGAACGCCATGGCGACTACCGAGCCAGCGTCGTGTGGGGGGCGATCGATCGAGTGCTGCTCTTCGACGAGGCCACCCGCGAGCGCTGGCGGGCAGAGGGCGAAGTGCAGATCCCGAATGGCCGCACTGGGCAGATCCATCGCATCGGCCTCGGCTTGCTCAATGACATAGAAGACAACGCTCAGGATCTGGATATTCTCGCCGCTGCCGCGCGCACCCAGATACCGACCCTGATCGTGCATGGAACCGCAGACGAAGCCGTTCCGCTCGCAGCAGCCGAGCGCATCCACGCAGCCCTGCCCAGGGGCACTGGAGAACTGCGGGCCCTAGACGGAGCCGGGCACACCTTTGGGGCCACCCATCCGTTTGAGGGGTGTAGCGACGACCTAGAGGAGGCCTTGGGGGCAACCTTGGAGCACTTGCGTCGACACCTGACTCGCTAGGCCTGCTCCAGGAGTGCTTGCACGTGGGCGCAGGCCTCTGCGATAGGGAGATCAACCCGCTCCCCGCTTGCGCGCCAGGTCACTTCGACCAGACCATCGCCCACGCCTCGGCCCGCGGTCACCTGCACGGGAAACCCCAGCAATTCGAGGTCCTTGAACTTGGCTCCGGCACGCAGGCGGCGGTCGTCAAGGCAGGCATCCACGCCAGCGGCAAGCAGGTCTGCGTGGATGCGTTCGCCAGCCTCCACTTGATCCTCCTTGCGCACGTCGACGATGGCTACAGCCACCTCGAACGGTGCGATTGCGGCGGGCCAGACGATTCCCTTCTCGTCGTGGCTCTGTTCGACAGCGGACTGCGCTGTGCGGGAGACTCCGATGCCGTAGCAACCCATGACGAAGGGTGCGGGCTTGCCGTTTTCGCCGATGAACGTGGCCTTCATGGCGGCCGAATACTTGTCCCCGAGCTTGAAGATATGGCCCACTTCAATACCGCGCGCTTCTTGAAGCAGTCCCTTGCCGTCAGGGGACTGTTCTCCAGCCTGGGCCGAGCGCAGGTCGTGATAGGAGGGGTCAGGGAAATCTCGCCCAGCGTTGACGTTTGTGCAGTGGAAGCCGGTTTCGTTGCAGCCCGTCAACAGATTGGTGCGGCCCTCGAGGGTCTTGTCGGCCAGTACGCGCACATTTCCGTCCAATCCCAGAGGACCCGCGAACCCGACCTCGGCGCCCGTGAGCTTCACAATCGCCTCGTCGTCAGCGAGTTCGAGCGCCAAGCAATCTAGAGCATTGGTGAGCTTGACCTCGTTGATGGTCAAGTCGCCGCGCATCATGACGGCCACCAAGGCCTCTTCCTCGGCCCAAGTGGCCTTGTACAGAACGGTCTTGGCCATCGCGGCCGCGGGTAGATCAAAGAAGGCCTGCAACTGCTCTACGGTGCGGACGTCCGGGGTGGAGTGTTTCTCCAAGGGTGCGGCCGGTTCGGTGGGTGGGGCTTCAGCAGGGATGGAGTCGGCCTTTTCTACGTTGGCGGCGTAGCCGGATTCCTCGCAGTACAGAACCGCATCCTCGCCGGCATCGGCGATGACCATGAACTCCTCGCTGCCACTTCCCCCGATGGCGCCGGCGTCGGCTTGCACGGAACGGAAAGTCAGACCGCAACGCGTGAAGATGCGCCGGTAGGCGCGATCCATCGCGGCGTACGATTCGTCGAGTCCGGCCTGGTCGGCGTCGAAGGAGTAGGCGTCCATCATGATGAACTCGCGCCCGCGCATGAGCCCATAGCGCGGCCGGATCTCGTCGCGGAACTTGTCCTGAATCTGGTACAGGTTGACCGGCAGTTGCTTGTAGCTCGTGATCGTCTGATCGGCGTAGGCCGTGATCACCTCTTCGTGGGTCGGGCCGAGACAGAAGTCCGCCCCCTTGCTGTCTTGCAACGTGAAGAGGATGCCGTCGGCCACATAGCGATCCCAGCGCCCTGAACTCTCCCACAAGTCCCGGGGATGCATGATCGGCATCATGACTTCGATGCCCCCCTCGGCAGAGATTTCTTCATTCACGATGGCCGTGATCTTCTTCATCGTGCGCCACATGAGCGGACCGTAGGTGTACAGCCCCGAAGCCGCTTTCACGATATAGCCCCCCCTGGCGAGCAGGCGGTGAGAGGGAATTTCGGCGTCGGCGGGATCGTCCCGCAGGGTGACAATGTGAAGTTTGGAAAGGCGCATAGATCAGGGGTGGCGCGGGCTGGCTGCGAGCATCTCGCGCAGAGTGGCAATGACGGCGGGCACCTTCCAATCGATGCCGGGGTATTGGTTAGCGATTTGACCGGCGGGCGATAGCAAGACCAAGTTCATGTTGTGGCCGATCATGCCGTTGTCTTCGAGCGAGAACGTCACATTGCAGCAGCTGGCGGATTCGCGGATCGCATCCTCGTCAGACGTCAGGAAACTCCAGGTGTCAAAGTCGGCACCGTAGAACTCGCCATAGCCCTTGAGTGCCTCGGGCGGATCGCGCTGCGGGTCGAGAGTGATGCTGACGAAGTGCACTCGCCCTTTGATTTCTTCCGGCAGGGCGCCCTGCATCTCAGCCATTTTCTTGGTGGTGAGCGGGCACATGGTCTGGATCGGGCAGCTCGTATAGACGTAGGAGAGTAGCACCGCTTTTCCGGAGAGGTCGGCAAGGCGCATGGCCCGCCCGTCTTGGTCGATGAACGAACGCTGCAGAAATTCGGCGACTTCTTCAGGACTAGGTTCGCGCGCTGCATCCGCACTCCCACCCTCCGCGACCAAGGGGGTGGAGTCCGTGCAACCGGCAAGGGACAGCAGGCAGAGGATCAGGGGCAGGTGATGCACGACATGAGTATGGGCCGCTCTCCGCCGCGCGCTACCGCAGGGACCAGATACGGAGCCCTCCCAGTATCAAAGCCCCTTCATGCGCTGCCGGCGGGCGACCTCAGGCAGGCGCTCGTACGGCAGAGGGCGCTTTCGCCAACGAATGAAGACGAGGATCACGAGTAGGCCCAATCCGAGCCCAAGCCCGATCACTAGGGGGCTCGGAGAGTCGTCATGGGCGACGCTGGGCTCTTCTTGAAGGGATGCGTACACGGCGGGGGCTGCGCCCGATTCTCGCTGCTGATCCCGGGCCAGGCAACGATGTGTCCGTTGACTCTGGCCAGGTACGGGCTGCTAGGATCTAGAATCCATGCCCGCCCTCCGCACTGTGCTCCGCAAGGCCTCCATTTCGGCCGCCGCTCTGCTGGGGATGTTCGTCATCGTCGAAACCGTGACTCGCACCTTGGAGCCGGGCCCCTTCTCCTTCGTCGATCACAACCCCTACATCGAACACCCGAGCTACCCCGGGATCGTGCGCCATCGTCCAGGGTTTGAGGGCCGCTGGGATGGAACCTGGTACCAAATCAATGAGCTTGGATTGCGCGGGCCTGCTATCCCAGCGTCCCCGCTGCCGGGGGAATTCCGCGTCGTCGCGCTGGGCGACTCGTGCACCTTCGGCAAGGGCGTGGCCGAGCAAGACACCTGGCCGCGGCAGCTCGAGGGCCTGCTGGCTGCCGCCCTGCCAGAAGGGACGCCTGTGGTCGTGGCCAACCTGGGAGTCAACGGCTATTCGGGGCGTACCTACGAGCAGATGTTCGAGGACGTGGGGGCAGGGCTCAACCCGGACCTCGTGGTCGTGGGCTACAACCTGAACGACTTCCCCAACGCGATCCGCGCCGTGGACGAATTCGTTTTCCGCAATCGCAAGGCGCGCCGAATGCTGTCTCAGGATCTGCGTGATGCCTTGGGACGTACGGCGACCTACCGCTGGATGCGACAGACCTACTACCACTCGCGCCGGGAAGCCGACTGGAAGAACGCGGAGGCCTTCGCGGGTGGTGTGGCCGATTCGGCGCCCGACGACGAGGCGTGGTTGGAACAGGCGGCGTTCCTGGAGAGCATTCGCGATCAGGCGCACGCGGTCGGCGCTCAAATGGCGGTTTTCTTATTCCCCTACGAGAGCCAGGTGTATCTGGACTCCTTTGACTCGGCACCCATTGACCGCTTGCGCGAAAGCTGCGCAACATTGGACTTGCCATTCGTTGACCTAGCCGAGGAGTTCCGACGCGCCGCGCGCCAATCGGATCCACCGCGCGAGCTGTTCTTGAAAGGTGATCGCTATCACCCCAATCGCGAGGGTTATCGGATCGTTGCCGAGGGGGTTGTTGATCTGATTGTCGAGCGGCAATGGGCTCGAACGGCCGACTAGAGGGGCTAGGCGCCTTGTTCCTGGCCCAGGAGACCCACAAGTGAATCATCGAGCAGCAGCTGCGTAGTACTCCCCTCGCCTCCCATCCCCACCCTGCCAAGAAAGCCCATGCAACGACCGACCCTGCTCACGATAGGCATCATTCTCAACGCGATTGAAGTTCTCTTCGGCCTGTTAGCCGTCGGGCTTCTGGCTTTGGCAACCGTGGGAGTCTCCGCCTTTGCAGGCGTCGCCGGGGCGATGCAGGGTCTTCCGTTTGCGGGCCTGATCGGTGGTCTGGGTCTGCTCCTGATGGTTCCCGTATTCGCCTACCTCGTGCTCTGGCTGGCGGCGTGCTGGGGCAGCTGGAACGGGGAGCGCTGCTGGATCTGGACGCTGATCATCCTCTCGGGGATAGGAATGCTGTCCTTCAACCCCATCACTATCGTCATTGGAGTCTGCACCATCATGGGCGGCCTGCAGGCGCTCGGCATGATTGACGGGCAGGGGGCTAACGCCGGCTAGGGCTTCCGAATTGCGTCGACCCCCCTACTGGATCGGGGCGGCCAGATGGTCCACGAGGTCCATCTTGGTCAGGATCCCCACCAGGCGTCGATCGTTGTCTACCACTAGGCCGACGCAGCCACGCGAGAAGCCATCCAACAGAACGCTGGCGTCGTCCTCTTGATGCACGGTCTCCACGTTGCGGAACATGACTTCAGCGATGCTGCTGGAGAGGTTCGTACGTCCTTCGACAAGGCCGGCGAGCAGGTCGGACTCGGTCACGATGCCCACAATTCGGCCCTCGTCTAGAATGGGCAACTGACTGATGCCACGTTCCTTCATGCGCATCACCCCGTCGGCAACGGACTCGTTGCCTGCAGCCGTGTGCAACTCGCGCGGGGGCATGCGGCGCAGGATCTCGCCCAGCGACTGGCTACCCCAACTGGGTTCGGTGAAGCCGTTCTCTTTCATCCAGCGGTCGTCCACGAACTTGGTCATGTAGTTGCGCACCGAATCGGGGAGGATGACGACGAATTTCTTGCCGGGGCCCTCACGCTTGGCAATCTCGATTGCGGCCCACATGGCCGTGCCTGACGATCCCCCGCAAAGCAGGCCTTCGCGCCGGATCAGGCGGCGCGCCATGAGGAACGACTCCCGGTCCTCTGTCTTGACCCATTCGTCGATCAGATCTCGATCGAGCACGTCGGGTATGAAGTCGTAGCCGATGCCCTCCACCTTGTAGGAGCCCACCTCGGCAGGGCCGGCGAGAATCGAGCCCACGGGGTCCGCACCAACGATCTTGACGTGCGGCGCCTTCTCCTTCAGCAGGCGAGCCACACCACTGATCGTGCCGCCCGTCCCGGCCCCGGCGACGAGGAAATCGAATTCCCCGCCTGTGGCCTCAAGAATCTCTCGGCCCGTTCCGTGGTAGTGGGCATCGGGGTTGTCCACGTTGGAATACTGGTCGAGGATGTGAGCGCGCGGGAGGATCTGTTGTAGTTGCTGGGCAACGCCGATGTGACTCTCGGGCGAGTCCCAGGCAGCTTCTGTGGGAGTGCGAATGATTTCGGCACCCAGGGCTTCGAGAGCGACCTGCTTCTCGCGACTCATCTTCTCAGGCATGGTGATCACCATGCGGTAGCCCTTGGTGGCGGCAGCCAGAGCCATGCCGATGCCCGTGTTGCCACTTGTAGGTTCAATCAGCGTGTCCCCGGGGCGAATGCGGCCGCTCTTCTCGGCCTCTTCCACCATGCGCAGACCGATGCGGTCCTTGACGGACCCTCCCGCGTTCATGAACTCGCACTTGACGAGAAATTCACAGCCGGTCTCCTTGCCCACTTGCTGCAGACGAACGAGCGGGGTGTTGCCGATGGAGGCCAGAATGCTGTCTTGGATCGGAGCCATTTTGGAGAAGCAGGGGAAGGGGTCTGATTGAGGCGGACAGTCTAGCCCGGCAGGCCCGCTGGCGGCGGGGGCAGGACGCGCAGAGTTCCCTGCGGGCTCTGATCCACCTGCAGCAGGGTCAGTGCACTTTCCTCACAGCGCGCTTGATCGCCTGCGGGAACCCAGGTGCAGCGTCCATCCTCCAGCGAGTAGGTCCAGGCATGCCAGGGACAGACGAGTTGAGTGCCGTCGCGGGTGCCCTCCCAGAGAGGTCCGCGCATGTGCGGACACCAGGCGGGCGCGGCCACAAAGCGACCATCGGTGCGGTGCAAGGCGTATTCTCCCCAGGGCGTTCGAACTGGCTGCGAGGGCCGGTCGACGCAATCTTCGGGCCGGATTCCGGTCTCGAAAGGTAACCCTGCGGCGGCGGCGTCCATCTTGGGTGTAGGCTACCAGTCCCCTTCTCGTCCGCCCCACCCACCGCCCCTGTTTCTATCCGTGAGTCAGCGCACCCTCGTCCTCAAGGTTCCCGTGGCAGACCAGCCGAGTCTGCGCGCACGCCTCGAGCCCCTCGATCTGGAGTGGCGAACGGTGCCCCATGCGAGCTTCAGCGCACGTGGGCAGGGAGCAGTGATCACGCTCTACACCTCGGGGAAACTCGTGGTCCAAGCTGCCGACCCCGAGGCCTTCGTCCTGCAGCACACGGGGCTGGACCTGCCGCCGGACGCGCGCGACAAAATGGGGTCCGGAGCTGCTGGAGAGGATCCCGGCGCCGACCCCTTTGCGCACATCACCGGCCCGACCGTGGGCTCGGACGAGACCGGCAAGGGCGACTACTTCGGACCCTTGGTCGTAGCGGCTGTCCGCTTGGAGCCGGACCAGGCCAAGAAGTTGGAGGAGTGGGGGGTCGCGGACAGCAAGAAACTGACGGACAAACGTGCCCTCAAATTGGCGGCCCTACTACGTGACGAGGTCGAGTACTCAATCGAGCGGCTGGACCCTCCGGCATACAACACCGAGTACGCGCGGTTTCGGACCCTGAATCCCCTCTTGGCCAGCCTGCACGCCAAGGCCATCGGCGTCGTGGCGCTTCCAGGGGACGCCGTCTTGGTCGATCAGTTTGCGGACGAAACGCTGATGAAGCAGGCTTTGCAGGGCGTGGACATCCAGCTATTCCAAGCACACCGGGCAGAGCGTCACGTCGCCGTGGCTGCGGCCAGTGTTCTCGCGCGCGCCGAGTTCTTGCTGGGATTGGCGGAGCTCGAGGCTCAGGAGGGCGTCAGCTTGCACAAGGGCGCGGGGCAACCTACGGATGCCGCGGGCGTGGCCTTCGCTCAATCGAAGGGCATCGATGCCTTGGGGCGCGTGGCCAAGGTGCACTTCAAGAACACAGGCAAAATCGCTCGACGCCTGGGCTAGGGTGAATCTCGTGCCGGACGCATCCCATTCCCTGCGCCGCCTGGAGGGCGACGGCAACCGATTCCTGCTCGTCGATCACCTCGCGGGCCAGTCGGTTGAAGATCCCAGTGGCCACGCGCGCAGGGTTTGCGAAGACGATCCGTTCGAACCCGACGGTGTGCTGCATCTCGATCGAGATGCCGGGGGGCAGCTCCGCATGGTGTTGTTCAACCGCGATGGTTCGCGCCCGGAGACCTGCGGCAACGGGTTGCGCTGCCTGGCCTGGCACGCCGTGGTGGCGGGCTACGAGACCTGCGGAACCTTTGATCTCGTCACGGATGCCGGCCCTGCGCCGGCCCGGGTGACCAGGACCCGGCAGGGTGATCTGCAGGTTCAGGTGGCCTTGGGTCCCGTGCGCATTGTCGAGCACGTTGAGCTCGGCAGTTCACTGCCCGAAGCCGTTTGGGTGGATTGCGGCAATCCCCACCTGGTCGTGCCTGGAATGGCCCTCGACGAAGAGCGGGCGGGCATGAGCCTCGCCGAATGGGGGCCGAAGCTGAGCTGCGACCCGCGCTTTCCGGATGGCATCAACGTGGAGTTCGTCAGCCTGGGCCCTGAGGGCATTTCCGCCCGGGTTTGGGAGCGGGGCGTGGGAGAGACGGGCGCCTGCGGCAGCGGGGCCTGCGCGGTAGCGCGCGTGGCGGTGCATCGGGGAGATGCAAAATGGCCTGTCACGGTCCGCTTGCCCGGCGGAGTTCTCACCCTGAGCCCCTGCGATCCAGGAGATCTCATCTGGATGCAGGGCAGCGTGCGAGGCGAAGACAGGACCACGCCCTAGGGGCGGCCACTGAACCCATGGGTTTCCTCCCGCAGATTCTGATCGCCGTGGCTTTGCAAACGGCAGCGCAGTTGGACCTAGCCCTAGGCCGGGCACCGGCGCTTTGGGGGTGCGCCGTATTGGGTGTCCCGCACCTACTCGTTGTTCTGAACCGGCGCCTCGTCTTGGCCGGCCGATTCAAACGGGCAGCGATGGCCGCTCACTTGCTGGGCCTCTGGAGCGTGCTGGGATTCGGCGCCCTGGTTCTCGCGACAGACTGGGTGCCCTGGCTGCGCAGCTTGACCGGGGCAACTCTCGGACCCGAATCTTGGCCAGAGGCGGCCCTGATTCTTGCCTTTGCACCTTTCGTGTTCCTGCAGGTGCTGTGCATCGACGCAGAGACACGCCTCAACACGCGGCCCGGTTCAGAGCGCGAGGCGGCGCGCGGCCTTGCCCTGCGAATGTTCTGGAGTGCATTGGCTCCCCTGGCGCTTTACTTGGTCGTGCTGACGGTGGTGGGTGCCGTGCCTACGTTGCGCGTGCTTGTGAGCGAGGTCGATCTCTACCACGCACTGTTTCTCGTCTTGATGTTGGGCTCCATGAGTCTTGCCCTCCCTAGGCTGATCGCCAACGCATGGCGCACGAGACCTTTGGAGCCGGGCCCGCGCCGTCAAGTTCTCGAAGCGGTGGCTGCGCGAGCCAATTTCACTTGCCGCGAGGTGCGCGTCTGGCAAACCGGGAACCTGGTGCCCAACGCGGCCATTGTGGGAGTGGGTCGCCGCCGGCTGGTCTTGATCACCGACGCCCTGCTGAACTCCCTGGGCCCGCGCGAACTGGCCTGCGTCTACGGCCATGAAATCGGGCACGCCAAGTGCCGTCACGCGGGGACCTTTCTGGCGTGGAGTCTGGGCTTCTTTTTGGCTGCCGATCTCCTGGCTCCAACGGATGAACTCTGGGGCAGTGTTTTTCTCATAGCCTCCCTGGGCCTGTGGGTCGTGGGTTTTGGTTGGCTGTCCCGCCGTTCTGAATTGGAGGCGGACCTGTTCAGCCTTGACCTGTTGGGGGATCCCGAGGCCTTGATCTCTGCCCTGGGCCGCGTCGGGGTACGTAGTCGTGATAGGGGAGGATGGCGGCACTTCTCTTCGTCGAGGCGTATGGCTTTTATCGGGCGCGTGGCCGCGGACCCGGCACTTGGCGCGCGCTTCAAATCCAGATTGCGCAAGAGCGCGTTGGGCGGGGTTACCCTGTTGCTTGTGGCCGGAGCGCTGGAGCTGCGGGAAATGGCTTCAGTGTTCGCCCGTCAACGGACGCGAGCTGACCTGATACTCGGCCACTACCCGGATGCCATTCGACGCTCGGCCGGTCTGGACGACGATTCGCCCGACCTCAAGGCGCTGGCCGCTCTGGTGTCGGAGTTGACCGAGCGGGGAGAGGTGCATGAGGACCAGCTTCGCAAGTCGCTCAAGCTCGATCTGGCCCGTGGCGAGGCGCAGCGCGCGGCCGGGTGGGCGACCCTCTTGGCCCTGCGCGGAGACGCTCCCGCGGCCGACTTCGTGCGCCTCATGGATCTGCTAAGTGAGGGCGCAGATGAGGGTGCCGAAGTGCAGCGCCTGAGAGAGCGCCTGCCCCCTTCCTGGGTGTCCCCGCACTAACCTGTGGAGTCGGCCTCCGGGTCCGAGACCCTATTATTATGGGGCTGTTGGGTGGAACAGTGGCCCTGGGGGGGTGATAATTGCCCCTTCGATCGGAGCCGGAGGACCCCAGCCAGTACGCCAATTGGGGGCCTTCCGGTGACCCTCTTCGGGTTCCCGGTTCTCCCCCGCACCATGAGCTCCGAACCTCACTCCACGTCCGTTTCTCCCGCGCTTGGGTCCCTGGCTCAAGGCGGAGCAGAGCTGCAAACGGCCTTCGCTCAAGTGGCTTCTGATCGTGCCGCGACGGGTGTCGAGATCGTTCGTGAGTCCGCAGGCGTCCTGCTGGATTGGCTCGCACTGCAACACCACGAAGCGAGCCCTACGGGTGACACCAAGCAGGCTCGTGCGGATCGTGCACGCGCATGGGATGCCCTCGCCGAGTCGCTCGACTGGGGTCTCAGTGAAGTGCGCGACGCACAGGGCTGGCGCGGCGCGGTCGCGGGCTGGCTGCACACTATCGATCAGCTGACTGAGAGCGGTCGCCGCGGCGAAGACATCGCGCCGCGTAGTCCCGCATCCGCGCAGGAAATCCTCGCCGAAGAAATGGGCCTGTGGCTCGGAGGTGCCGGCGCCGGAGAAGCTCGCTGGAATGGGGAACCGCTCGCCAATGGACGGCGCCTCGCGGATCGCAGTCAGTGCGCCGACCACCTACTAAGCGACCTGGAGCGTGGCGAGGTGATCTGTGTACACGGCTACTCCGACACGGTTGCTCTAGCGCTCGAAGCGGCTGGCCAGCGCGGCTTGGCCCCCGAGGTCTTGGTTTCTGAGGGCGGTCCCGATCTCGGCGGCCGTCGACTGGCGCGGCGCCTGAACAAGGCCGGCTTGCATGTGCGCTACGTGTACGACTCCGCCCTCGCAGCCTGGGCTCAGAGCGCGGACCGGGTCTGGCTCGGAACCGAAGCCATCGGGGCGGAGGCCTTTCTCGGCTTGGTGGGCTGCGCCAACCTTTGCGAGCAGGCTCGGCAGCAAGGGGTGCCCGTTACGGTTCTGGCCACCGGCGACAAGCTTCTGCCGGCGGGTTGGTCCCTAGCCACCCCGGCCTGGGGCGAAGATTCCACCTGGCAACTGTGGGGAGATGCGCCCGAGGGCGTGCGCGTTGAGTCTCAGCCCTACGAGCTCGTATCGGCTGACTTGCCCAGCCTGTTTGTTTCTGAATATGGCCAATCAACGGCCGCTGACTACTCCGTGCGCTTCTTGCGGACTGCGGAGGGCACACGACCCTCCTCGTCGCCGCCTCAATCTTCGACCCTATGACGGATATCCAAACCGAGCCCTCTTCGAACCCGGCCGTCCCGCGCAGCATCACGCGCGAGATGCACGAGTCGTACCTGACGTACGCGCTCAGCGTGATTCACTCGCGGGCCCTGCCCGACGTGCGTGACGGCCTCAAGCCTAGCCAGCGGCGGATTCTGGTCGCCATGAACGACCTGAACCTGGGCCCGCGCGCGAAGTATCGCAAGTGCGCCAAGATCGCCGGGGACACCTCGGGCAACTACCACCCGCACGGCGAGTCGGTCATTTACCCGACCTTGGTGCGCATGGCTCAGGACTTCTCCCTGCGTTATCCCCTCGTCGACGGACAGGGCAACTTCGGTTCGATCGACGCCGACCCGCCGGCTGCCATGCGCTACACGGAGGCGCGCATGACGGGCATGTCCACCGAGTTGATGAGCGATCTCGACAAGGACACCGTCGAGTTCGAGCCGAACTACGACGAGACGCGGACCCAACCGACTGTGCTGCCCAGCCGCTTCCCGAACCTGCTGTGCAATGGGTCAGACGGCATCGCGGTTGGCATGGCGACCTCCATGCCGCCCCATAACTTGCGGGAGATTTGTGACGCGGCACTCGCCATTTTGGACGACCCAGAGGTCTCCATCCGCGAGTTGATGGAGATCGTGCCTGGGCCCGATTTTCCGACGGGCGGAATCATCATGGGGCGCCACGGGATTCACAGCGCCTACACCACGGGCCGCGGCCGGGTGCGTGTTCGGGCTCGCCATCACGTGGAGGATCGCGGCAATCGCCAGCGCCTGATCTTCACCGAGATCCCCTATCAGACGCGCAAGGCGGCGGACAAGACGGGCATTATCGCCAAGATCGTCGAAGTCGTGAAGGACGAGCGGATCACCGGCATCCACAACGTCGAAGACCAATCCAGCAAGGACGGCATGTGGCTCGTCGTGGACTTGAAGCGCGGCGAGGACCCCACGGTCATTGCCAACCAACTCTTCAAGTACACGCCGCTTCAGACGACCTACTCGATCATCAACCTGGCGATTCACGATCGCCAACCGCGCACCCTGAACCTGCGCCAGTTGATCGATGCCTATCTCGAGCACCGGCGCGATGTGATCCGCCGCCGCACGGCCTTCCTGCTGCGCAAGGCCGAAGCTCGCAAGCACATCGTCGATGGCCTTTTGATCGCCACCGACAACATCGACCGCGTGATCGAGATCATCCGCGCCTCGGCGGACCGCGAAGAAGCCAAGGCCTCTCTGAGCGCGGAGTACAAGCTCTCCGACCGCCAAAGCCAGGCCATCGTGGATATGCGCCTGGGCAGCTTGACCGGTCTTGAGCGCGATAAACTGCTGGCCGAGCACGCATCGCTGCTCGCCGAAATCGCCGATTTGCAGGACATCCTGGATCGCGCGGAACGCGTCACCGCGATCATGCGCGAGGACCTAGAGGATCTGAAGAAGTCCTATTCCGATGAGCGCCGTACGGAGATTTCCTCTGAAGAAGTCGACACGGATTTCGACCTGGCAGACCTGATCACCGAGGACTTGATGGCCGTGACATTCAGTCGTGACGGATACGTCAAGCGCATGAGTCTCGATACGTACCGAGCGCAGGCGCGTGGTGGCGTCGGCATCAAGGGTGCGGACGCCAAGGAAGGCGACGTGTTGAAATCCCTGTTTGTGGCCTCGACCCACGACAACATCCTGTGTTTCACAAACATGGGCCAGGTGTTGTGGTTGAAGGTCTACAACCTGCCGGAAGCCACTCGGACGTCGAAGGGGCGTTCGATCACCAACCTGCTCTCACTGCGTGAGGGCGAGGATGTGAGCTCCTTGTTGCGCGTCCCCGAGTTTGATGACGAGAGCTTCGTCGTCTTCGCGACTCGCAGGGGGGTCGTCAAGAAGACCGTGCTGTCGGCCTACTCCAGGCCCAAGCGCGGGGGCATCAAGGCCATCTTGCTGGAAGAAGGTGACGCTGTCGTCGGTGTCAATTTGTGCCGCAAAGGCGACACGATTCTGCTGGCGTCATCGTCAGGACGCGCGATTCGGTTCGACGAACAGGCCGCACGGGCCATGGGCCGAACGGCTCGCGGTGTGCGCGGCATCAAGCTCAAGGACGCGGACTCGGTCGTGGGGATGGTCGTGGCCGAGGAAGGCGCCGATTTGCTGACGGCTTGCGAACATGGCCACGGCAAGCGTACGCCCCTCGAGGATTATCCCATCAAAGGCAGGGGCGGTCAGGGTGTGATCAACATCCGCACGACGGACCGCAACGGACCCGTCGTCTCCGTCCGTCAATGTCGTGAAGAGGACGATGCGATGCTCATTACCGAGCGCGGCATGATTGTGCGTTCGCACGTAGCCGGCATTTCACGCATCGGTCGGAATACGCAAGGTGTTCGCATCGTGAACCTTCGCAAAGATGACCGCCTGGTGGCGATTGAGGTCGTCAGCGAGGCAGATCTAGAGCGCTTCAACTCGACCGAAGGGGAAGCGAGTGTGATGGAGAATGCTCATGCCGAGCCCGCAGGAGAGCCTCCCGCGGATTCAGAACCGCAGGCCGCCGGGGAGCCCACGACTGACGCTCCCGGGCACGCTCCCGGGGACGAATAGTCGGAACATCACCATGACTCTCACCGACCAATTGAGCTCAGATTTGAAGGATGCCATGCGTGCGGGAGATACCCTGCGCCGGGACACCCTGCGCATGGTGTTGTCCGCCATGCAGAACCGTCGCATCGAGGCTGGCGAAGACTTGGACGACGGCCAGCAACTCGCCGTACTGATGTCCGCGGTCAAATCACGCACCGACAGCGCGACGCAGTACGCGGACAATGACCGCCAAGACCTGGCCGACCAAGAACTCGCGGAGATAGGGGTCATCCAGGGCTACCTGCCCAAACAACTCGGCGAAGAAGAGACGCTCGCAATCGTGCGCACGAAGATCTCCGAGCTGGGCCTGACCTCCAAGAAGGAGATGGGCCAGTTGATGAAGGCGGTCATGGCCGATCACAAGGGGGCGGCGGACGGAAAGCTCGTGCAGCGTCTCGCGGGCCAGGAGCTGGCCTAGGGTCCAGGGGGACGGGGCAATACCCAGCCCTCGGGGGGGGCACGCGTTGAAACAACCACTCGATGGTGGTACGCCTAGCCGCGTGGGGTCCAACGGCAAATCCAACGGAGCCGATCTCGTCGGGCGGCACAAGCGTTTGGGTTGGAGGGCCGTGATGGTCTCCGCCCTGACTCTGGTGAGTCGCGTTCTTGGGCTCCTACGCGAGAAGCTCAGTGCCTTTCTGTTTGGGGACACCTCGGCCGTCTTCGACGCATTTATCACAGCATGGCGCGTCCCAAACCTGTTTCGTCGCTTTCTCGGGGAGGGCGCACTCTCAACGGCCTTCCAGACTGCACAAACCGAAAGTGAGGGAACCCACGGGCCCGAGGCCGGCCGCCGTCTATTCTTGGACACCGCCCGCCTGCTGACCGGGATCCTGCTGGGCGTGATGGTGGTGACGATGGGGGCCGTGGCCCTGATGCCCGATCACATGCCTGTGACGGGCTGGGCATGGTTGGGTGCGGACCCCGAGCCGGTTCGCGAACTCACGCTGCGGGTGATGCCCTTCGTGTTGCTGGTTTGCCTGTCTGCCCTGGCCGCTGGGGCTCTGCACGTGCGGGCCAAGTTCGGGCCGCCGGCTTGGGCACCGGCATGCATGAACGTGGTCTGGATCGCGACCCTGTTGCTGCTGGTCTGGAACAAGGACGAGCGCCCACCCGGGCTCGAGCGTGACTTGGAGTGGACCCGCTTCTTGGCCTGGGGCGTCTTGTTCGCTGGAGTCGTGCAGCTAGCCGTGCAGATTCCAGCGCTGCGCAGGGAGGGGCTACTGGCCGGCAAGACTCCGCCTCCGCCCCGACCCAGTGGGGCCCCCGGGGCCTGGACGGTGCTCAAACGCAGTGCCCCCCTGGCCATTGGAGCAGCCGTCTACCAGCTCAACGTGATGATCGATGGGCTCATGGCCGAGGGGCTACTCCCCGATGGCGGCCCCACTTGCCACTACTATGCCGGACGTCTGCAACAGTTCCCTTTGGCGATGATCGCAGTGGCCGCTACGAGTGCGGTTTTTCCGCTATTGCAAGCCCATGCCCATGGGGGGGATTTTCGGGCCACCCGCGATTTGCACGATCGCACCCAACGCGCGATCGCCTTCTTGGCCTTGCCCGCCACCTTTGGGCTGTGGGCGTTAGCGGAACCGGTCGTCTGGGCCTGCATTGGCGGTGGGGGATTCGGCATCGAGGGCGTCGAACGCACGAGCCTCGCGTTGCGCGCGCTCACCCTCGCCATCTTGCCCGCAGGCGCCATGGGGCTTGTGGCGCGCACCTACTACTCAATGGGCGACATGAAGACCCCTGTGCGCGTCTCCTGCACCATGCTGGTCGCCAACGTGGGGCTCAACTTGCTGTTCATTCGGGGCTTCGGGATGGACGTCGAGGGCTTGGCCTATGCCAGCGCCATCACAACCTGGGGCGGTCTCGTGTTGCTCTTCCCGGGTCTGGGAGGGCGCCTTGGGTTACCCACGCGAGACGTCCCGCTTCTGGGACCATTGCTTAGAATGGCCCTCGCTGCCGCCGTGTGCGGACTTGCCGCAGGAGCGGCCCACCACTACGGGAGGGGACCGCTGGGCTCTCTGGGGGCTTTGGTCTTGTCCATTTGCGTCGGGGTCCTGGCTTACGCGGGGACGGCCGCAGCTCTCTCGATCGATGAACTCGACGCGCTCAAAAAACGTCTCTTCCGCAAGTCCCTTTGAATGCTGGGCGCAGTGGAAATGTGAGGACCGCGAACTTGAAACGAGAGACAACGGAGGAGAAGATCGCCCCTCGCCCAATGATCTGTCCGCTCTCGACGACTTCCACCTCAACGAAGTCTTGCGGCCGACATGAGGTGCGGACACTTACTTCACACTAAGCCCCCCACTTCGGAGAAAACTGCGTGAACCCTGCTCATCCTGCCGATAGCGCTCAAGCTGACAACGCTCAATCCTCATTCGCGACCACGTTGAACGAGGGCATGCCTGTGACGACGGAGGAGCTCATTGAAAATGGGCTCGAACGCGAAGCGCTTGACGCCGCAGGTGCCAAGGTGGCCATCGAAGCAATGGCTCCTCCCGCGGATCTTCCCGACCCCAACCTGACCAGCAACGCGGAGACCGTGCTGGGCCGGCGCTATCTGAAGAAGTCACCGGACACGGGCGAGGTGATCGAAACCCCGCGCGAGCTGTTCTGGCGGGTGGCCTCCAACGTGGCGCGCGCGGAGTTGCGTTTCAGCCCGGGCGCTTGGACCAAAGCGCTCGCGGTGGCGCGTGATTACTACATGCTGATGGCTGAACGGCGCTTCATGCCCAACAGCCCATGCTTGATGAACGCCGGGCGTGAGATGGGGATGCTCTCCGCCTGCTTTGTCTTGCCTGTGGAGGATTCCATCGAGGGGATCTTCGATTCGATCAAGGCTACCGCGCTGATCCAGAAGGCCGGTGGTGGCACCGGCTTCAGCTTCTCGCGCCTGCGTCCTGCCGGCGACCTGGTGCGCTCTTCGGGCGGTACCACAGAGGGCCCCCTGTCCTTCATCGAGGTCTTCTCGAAGGCGACAGATGCCATCCAGCAGGGTGCATTTCGGCGCGGGGCCAACATGGGCATCATGCGCGTGGATCACCCCGATGTGATGAGCTTCATCACGTTTAAGGACGATCCCACCAAGATCACGAACTACAACATCTCTGTGGCGATCACCGATCGTTTCATCGAGGAGTTGCGCGCCGACCCGAGCACGATCCACCAGGTCCAAAACCCGCGCACGCAGGTGTGGTCGCAGGTGGAGAAGCGCGACGCCGAAGGCGCGGGGACGGGCGACTACTGGACAGTGGGTGAGATTTGGGATGTGGTGACCGAACACGCCCACCGTTCGGGCGAGCCCGGCATCGTCTTTATCGACCGCATCAACGCCCGCAACCCGATCAAGAACGTGGGCATGATCGAGGCCACCAACCCCTGCGGCGAGCAGCCCTTGCACCCCTACGATTCGTGCAACCTGGGCTCGATCAACTTGGGTCGTTTTGTGAGCACCGAAAACGGTCAGCCCAGCTTCGACTGGGAGGGCTACAAGTCCGTGATCCACACGACCGCCCGTTTCCTTGACGATGTGATCGAGGTCAACCGTTACCCGTTGCCGCAGATCGACAACATGTCGAAGACCACGCGTCGCACGGGACTCGGCGTGATGGGCTTTGCCGACGCGCTCTTCAAGATGGGCCTCGCTTACAACTCAGAGGAAGGCACGCAGTTCGGTTCGGAAGTGATGCGTGTGCTCAATGACGAGTCCCACCTGGCTTCTGAAATTCTGGCCGAGGAGCGCGGGTGCTTCCCCGCTTGGGAAGGATCGGACTGGGAGAAGCAGGGGCGCAAGATGCGCAACTCCTACACCTCCACCATCGCTCCGACGGGGACCATCTCGATCATCGCGGGCTGCTCGGGTGGCATCGAGCCCATGTTCAGCCTGGCCTTCAACCGACAGGTCATGAAGGACACCAACGGCCAGCCGACGGTGATGCGCGAGGTCAACGAGGTCTTCGAAAACGTTGCCAAGCAGGCTGGATACTTCAGTTCGGAGATGGTGGACCAGATTCTCGAAGATGGAACCCTGTGCCACATCGAAGACGCCCCCAAGGAGCACAAGCGTATCTACGTTACGGCCCATGACATCTCCCCGGAGTGGCACATGCGCATGCAGGCTGCGTTCCAGCAGCATTGCGACTCCTCAATCTCCAAGACCATCAACTTCCCCCACGACGCGACCGTGGACGAAGTGCGGGAGGTCTACGAATTGGCCATCGACCTCGACGTGAAGGGCGTCACGGTCTACCGGGATGGCTGCCGGGAGATGCAGCCCATGACGCGCAGCGTGGCCGAGGAAAAGCCCGCAGAGCCCGTAGAGCCCGTAGAGCCCGTAGAGCCAACCGCGCCGGCGTCGCTGCGCCCGATGAAATTGCCCGAGATCATGCCAGCGCTGCGACTGACCCAGCTGACACCCTTCGGCAACATGCACATCAAGGTCACGGTGGATCCCAAGACCGGGCACGAACGCGAGGTCTTTGCACAGCTCGGCAAGGGCGGCGATGTGGCCAACTCCGATCTGGAGGCCATCTGCCGGATTCTCTCCTTGTGGCTGCGCTCCAACGGAAGTCTCGAGATGGCCGTGCGGCAGTTCTCGGGCATTGGTTCGAGCCTGACGGTGCCCACCAAGGATGGCAACGTGATGTCCTTGGCGGACGGCATGGCGACGGCCCTGTATCGCTACTTGAAGGTCAAGCGCGAGCATGGCTTGGAGAGCATGTTGCTGGGCCGCGTGGGTTCCGACGAGCCCGCCGCCAGCTCGGACGTGGTTGCTCCACCGCCGAGCGCTGCATCCCCATCCCCATCCGCGCCGATGTCGCGCGTCAAGCGTGAGCGCGAAATGGCGAACTACAAGGTCAAGTGCCCGGCCTGCAGTTCAAACCTCTCCTTCGAGGAGGGCTGCATGAAGTGCTACGGGTGCGGCTTCAGCAAGTGCTAGGACCCTGCTGCGCCCGCCGCTGAATTCACAACGGGATTCAAGCAAGTTCACCGGGAGGGCTCAACACACAAGCGGGGCCGCCACATCGCATGTGGCGGCCCCGCTTCATTGTGTTCGGGGTTCAATGCGTTCGGGGCTCAATTCGTTCAAGGGTCAATGCGTCCGGGGTTCAATGCGTCCGGGGTTGGACGGGCCTGCGCGTGCGGTCTACTGCCCGTCACCCTCCCCGTCCTTATCGTCGCCGCCCTCCTCTTCATCGCCAATCTTCCTGTCACGGCCGAAGATGTCGGGATCCGCATCTCCCGATCCGGCCTTCTCGCGGCCGAAGATCGAGAGCCGTCTCTGGGTCGGAGAAAGCCGACGCCCAAAAGTCAGCACATCGGTCTCGCCCCAGGCCAGGTCCAGAAACGTCCCATTCAAGGTGATTTCGAATTCGCGCTTGCCCCCGGCGGTTTCGAACAGCACCTCGTCTTCCTCTTCGTCGAGATAAGCCCCCAGGAGAGTTGTGCAGGCCAGGGTCGTGCCCGTGCGTTCGAACTCCGCGACGAACGCTTGGTAGCCGTCCATGGGCGCCTCGCCGTAGCTGTCCTCTTCCCAGAAGGCCTCCATTTGGAAGGCGATGTGACCATCTTTGATCACCATGTAGCCGGCGGCTTGCATGCCCTCCTTGGGGTACCCGTCGACCTCCACGTCCAGCAACTGCCACACGCCGTCTAGGGCGGAGTCCTCCCCCTCGGCCCGCGGGCGCAGGCGACCAAAAATGTCTCGCTCGAGCTGGGGTGTCCCCTCAGGCGGCGTCTTCTTGCCCTCATCGTCTTGTGCGCCAAAGGGCAGCAGAACCAGGGTGAGAAGCAAGACAGATGACAGGGAGCGTGTGGCTAGCATGAGAGTCCTCCCGGGACTTGGGAACCGGCGGGGGCCAGCGGGCGCTGCCCCCCAGGGGAGCATAGACTGTGCCCGGCCTCATTCCCTCACCCAGATCGAGCCTAGAACTGCCAGGTTCGCACGCAAGCACGCCAATCCCCTCTCTATGCAGGGCAGAACCCCACAGCAGCTCGCCCGCGGATCACGCGTGCACGCCACGGGCCTCGTGGTCAACACGGGCTTGGCGGTGATGAAACTGGTCGGGGGCTGGATCGCAGGTTCTCCTGCGCTGCTTGCCGATGGGGTCCACTCGCTGTCCGACACAGCGACTTCGTTGGTGGGCTGGTTCACCTTCCGTTGGGCGGGCAAGCCCGCCGACGACGACCACCACTATGGACATGGGAAGGCTGAGGCCTTGGCCGCCTCCGTCGTGGGTCTCGTGCTCGTCGGTGCGGGCGCGCTCATGGTGGTCGAAGCCGTGATTGGCGAGGGTCCCAGTTATGAACGCGGCATGGGACTCCTGGCCTTGAGCCTCGCCGCGGTTTCCATGGCCGTGAACGAGTGGTTGCATCGATTGGCAGCCAGCGCAGGTCGGGATCTAAAGAGCCCTTCACTCCTGGCGCTGGCCCAGGACTGTCGGTCTGACGCACTCGCGAGCTTGCTCGTTGTCCTCGGGGTCGGCTGCGCGATGGCCGGTCTACCCCAGGCAGAAATATTGGCTGCCGGGTTGATTGGCGGGCTGATCCTCGTCATGGGCCTGAAGACCGTGCGGGGCGCCGTCGACATACTCATGGATCGCGTTCCCGACCCGCACATGCGCGGCACGATCACCGAGCTTGTCACGCGTGTGCAGGGGGTTCGAAGAGTCGAGCGCGTGGGCATTCACCCCCTCGGTCATCAGCTCCGTGTGGACATGGAGATCGGCGTGGACGCAGACCTCAGTGTTCGTAAAGGGCACGCAATCGCGCATTTGGTGGAAGAAGCCGTTATTTCCGCCGAGAGCCGCGTCGTAGAGGTTGCGGTTCACGTCAATCCCGTGGACAGTCCCACCTGAGAGCGACCTCTCCCCTGTTTCTGGAAGCACCCTTCATGATCCGAACTCTTTTCACCCTGTTGGCTCTCAGTTTGAGCGCGCAATTTGCGCAGCCCGCTAGCGCTCAGAATAATGAGGCCAAGGCCAGTCTTTACACGCGCGTTGAAGGTGAACGCGCGAGCGCTGCTCTCGTTCTTCGCATCACGCCTGGCTGGTACCTCTACCACACAGAGCTGGGCCATCCCGACGCGATCGGTACCGCCCTGAAACTGGATCTTTCCTCGGAGGGGATCGAGTGGGGCGAGTTCGTGCTGCCCGAGCCGCACGTGAAGCACGTCGATGACGAGGTGCTGGGTTCCTACACCTACAACTACCACACGGGCAAGGTCGTGGCCTATGCGACAGGCAAGGTGACGGAGCCGGGAGCGGCTGGTACGAAGCTGGTCCTTTCCGGTCAGACCTGCACCGATCTCACCGGCGTCTGCGTGTTCTATGACGAAGAAGTGAGCACCCAGGGAGAGGGGCGCGACAAGTACTGGGAAGATTGGCCGGAGAGTCTGGGCGCTGCCCCCACGGGCGAGCCAGCAGTGGCGCCGGTCGAAGCAAAACCAGAGATCTCTGTCCCAACACCGCCTCTCGCCTTGGGTCCGCCGACCCAGGCTCCCTCACCCCAGGAAGTGACGGGCCGCTTGTGGGCTCGTGCCGACGAGGCGACCCAGTCCGTACGCGCGGTGATCGAGTTGAGTGTGGCAGAGCACTTTCACATCTATCATGGCCCGACCAAGGGTGATCTCGGTCACCCCGAAGCGATCGGAACCCCGACCACGGTTGAGTTCGAGAGCGACGATGTGGAATGGGCCAACGAGGGCATGCGCATGCCACCGCCCGAAGTACTTGATCAAGCCATCCCGGCGGCCGACGGGGACGGCAATATTTGGATCAACTCCCACCACGGCACCGTTCGGATTCAGGTTGAAGGCCTGCTCTATGACACCTTCGATCCCGCCGATGTTCTCGCCCGTGTGATGGGCCAGGTGTGCGATGACCAGGGCTGCTTGCCCTGGTCACTGGATCTGGAGGTCGAGGGAACGGGGCCCGATGACGCCTTTGACTGGCAAGCGACCGCGGGAATTCCAGAGAGTTCTGGCGGCGACAAGAGTGAGGGCAAGGGCGGCGACAAGCCCTCCATGTTCAAGTTCCTCTTGGCTGCGATTGGCTGGGGCATCTTCACATTGCTCATGCCTTGCACCTATCCGATGATCCCCATCACGATCTCATTCTTCACGAAGCAGGCCGATTCGCGGGACGGAAACGTGCTGCCGCTTTCCCTGACCTACGGCGTGGGCATCGTGAGCGTGTTCATCTTGATTGGTCTCCTGTTCGCGCCGGTCATCATTCCGTTTGCGACTCACCCCGTGACCAATATCGTCATTGGTGTGCTGTTCATCTTCTTCAGCCTAGTGCTCTTCGGGTTCATTCAGCTGCAACCGCCCAAGCGCATGATGGCTGTGGCGAGCAAGGCCTCGGCTACAGGCGGCTATCTGGGCGTGTTCCTCATGGGGGCCACCCTGGTGGTCACCTCGTTCACCTGCACGGCGCCATTTGTCGGGACCTTGTTGGGTTCGGCGGCCACGGGGCAGGGCGCGGCTCAGGACACGCTACGCATCGTCTTGGGCATGGGGGTGTTCGGCTTGACCATGGCCACACCCTTTGTGTTCCTGTCCCTCGTGCCCGGCCGGGTCAAGCAGATGCCCCAGGCGGGGGAGTGGATGAACACCCTCAAGGTGTTTCTCGGATTTGTGGAGGTCGCAGCCGCCCTGAAGTTCATCTCCAACGCAGATCTGGTCTGGGAGTGGGGCATCTTGGGCCGCGATGTATTCCTGGCGGCTTGGTGTGTGATTTTCGCGGCGGCGGGCACGTACCTGATCCTGCAGGCCGCCAAGTCAGGCAGAAAGAGCCCTATGCAGAAGCGCATCGGCGCATTCACGCTGCTGCTCGCTGCGTACTTCGGCTATGGCGTGCCGGGGAACGCGCTCGACGAGGTGGCCACGACTCCTCTGTTGCCTCCTTATTCCGTGTTCGAGCGGTTTGAGGCGGGCATAGCCAAACACGCGATCGTCAAGGACGATTGGGAGGCTGCCATGAGCCTGGCGCAAGCAAGTGGCAAGCTAGTCCTCGTTAATTTTACCGGCTTCACATGAGTGAACTGCCGCCTGATGGAAAAGGGCGTTTTCCTGCACCCGGCGGTCGCCGGGCCCTTGACCGAGCGATTTGTAGAAGCTCGCTTGCACATCGACTACGAACGCAATGAGGTTCGCCAGCTCGATATGACGGCCACCGTTGCCCAGCCGGTCTACCTAGTCGTAGATCCGGTCACCGAGGAAGTTCTCGGCCGACATGATGGTGCCACTCTCGTTTCTGATGACCCATTTGTCGATTTCCTCAACGATGGGTGGGAGAAGGCAAGGGCCAAGGACTAGGTGAAGCCTAGGGCTAGACCGCCCTGGTAGACCGCGAAGCTTACAATCCAGGCCAAAGCGGTCATGTAGCCCAACATGAACAGGGGCCAGCGCCAGGAGCGCGTCTCGCGCTTGACCACGGCGACGGTGCTCAGGCACTGGCAGGCCAGGGCGAAGAACACCAAGAGTGAAAGCCCGACCAGGGGTGTGTAGACCGGATCGCCGTTCTCCCGTTTTTCATCCCGCATTTTCTTGCGCAGGGTGGCGACCGCAGCCCCCTCGTCCTCCCCGCCCGCGCCATAGACAACGGCCATCGTGGCCACGAAGACCTCGCGTGCTGCGAGGGATCCGATCAGGCCCACGCCGATCTTCCAGTCGAAACCGAGAGGGGCGATGGCGGGCTCGAGCGTGCGGCCAAGTTTGCCGGCCCAGCTGTGTTCGCGTTGCAATGCCCCCCTCTCCCGTTCGATCTCTTTTGCCGCGAGTTCGCGTTCGCTGGGATCTAGGTAGGTCTGTTCAAGGGCGGCGACCCTTGCATCCAAGGGGGCCGCTCGGTTCTCACTCAGGTTCGGATAGTCAGACAGCAGCCAAAGGGCCACCGTGCAGGCCAAGATCACTGTCCCCGCCTCGGTCACGAACACCTTGCCCTTCTGGAAAGCCATTCGCGCGACGACCCGCGCTTGGGGCAGCCGGTAGGGTGGCAATTCCAGGATGAGTGGGACACTGGGGCCCTGGATCAAGGTTCGCGAGAGGACTCCTGCTGCGATCAGCGCAATGAGGGTGCCGAACAAGTACATGCCGACTAGCATCAGTCCTTGCACGTCGATCCAGCCGGTCGCGCCAGTCACCGGAAACAGCGCGCCGATCACCAAAGTGTAGACGGGCAGACGGGCGGCACAGGACATGAGCGGCACGACCATCATGGTGAGCAAACGGTCGCGCCGGCGCTCCATTGTGCGTGTTGCCATGACGGCTGGGATCGCGCAGGCGTAACCCGAGAGCATAGGAATGAACGCTCGGCCATGTAGGCCTACCGCTCGCATGATGCGGTCCATCAAGAACGCAACGCGCGACATATAGCCCGAGTCTTCCATCACTCCGAGCAACGCGAAGAGCAGCATGATTTGCGGCAGAAACACGAGCACTGCGCCTGTTCCCGCAATCAGACCCTCGGTGACAAATGCGCGCAATGCGCCCTCAGGCAGGACCGAGCCAATCCACGATCCGACGTTCCCAATGCCGCCGTCAATCCAATTGATCAGGGGTTCCGACCACGTGAACAGGGTCTGAAACAAGAAGCCCATGATGAGGATGAGCGCCGCGAAGCCCGCCATCGGGTGCAGCAGGAACCCATCGACACGTTCGCTCCAGGCGCTGGCTGAGCTGGGCTTGCGCATCGCTGCGGCCACATGTCGGTCGATCCACTCGTAACGGGAAGCGATGAGCTCCAGGTCCACGTCTCGCCCGGAGCCTGCAGCCAAGCGGCGGCGATGGGCTACCGCCTCGCGCAAGGAATCGGGGACACCCCGCAGCTCGTCGTCTTCGTCTAGGGAGAGCAGAGCCCAAGCAGCAAAGGCCAACTCGCGCGGGGCCCGCCCGTCCTTCCAGGTGTCGGGTAGCGCCTGCACCACGGCTTGCAGGTCTGCCTGCAACAAGGGGTCTTCGTGGGCCCAACGAGCTCCGGGCGTACCCTTGGCTGGGGAGGCCAAGACTCGATCGATGGCTCCCTTCAATTCGGAAACACCGGTTCCCGCGCGGGCATTGGTAGGCACGACGGGGACACCCAGCGCCTGCTCAAGAGCGCGAGCGTTCACCTTGCGGCCGTCTCCATCAAGCATGTCCACCATGTTCAACGCCACGACCGCGGGTTGCTCAAGCTCGATGACCTGCAAGACCAAGTACAGGTTCCGGGAGAGCTGAGACGCATCCACAACCAGGACAACCAGGTCGGGGGCTGTGTGTGGGCCCAATCCGGCCAGTGCGCCAATAGCGATCTGCTCTTCGGCGCTGCGTGCGGAGAGGCTGTAGTTGCCCGGGATGTCGAGCACTTCCACCTTGCCGGCCTTGGGCAGGACGACCTGTCCACTATGCCGGTCCACGGTGATGCCGGGGTAGTTGCCCACGCGCTGGTCGGACCCGGTCAGCTGATTGAACAGGGACGTCTTGCCCGTGTTGGGGTTCCCCGCCAGGGCGACGAGGCTGAGACGAGAGGTCGGTTCGCTCACGATTTCAGTTCCTCGACCTCGATCTTGCTGGCCTCACTCTCACGCAAACTGATGTGACTACCACGCACCTCAACCTCGACCATGCCGCCCACCCGCACGAGGCGCACGAGCCGTAGCTCTGTTCCCGGCAGGAGGCCCAATTCCATCAGTCGGCGGCGAAACGCCCGTTCGCCGCCGAGGCTTACTAGGCGCCCACGGGCGCCGGGGGGGAGAGAGGGGAGGGCAATCATGGATCCACTATTGAGACACGTTCTCAATCAGGGGAGAAGCCTACCACGGTTGATAGCGCCCGGGGAGTGGCGCAACTGCCCATTTTGTGCTGTGGCACCGAGGGTGGCGCCCGCCTATCCTCCCCTGAGATGAACGCTGTCTGCGCCTGAGTTTTCCCCCCTCTGCCCCCAATTCTCCCGTGGCCAACCCCAAGGAAACCGCCGGTCGTCAGGCGGCAGAGCTCGTCCAAGACGGCATGACAGTCGGCCTCGGTACTGGCTCGACGGTCTATTTCACCCTCGTGCGCCTAGCTGAGCGAATCGAAAGTGAGGGCCTGACCATCCGCGGCGTTCCCACCTCGGAGGACACAGCACACAAGGCGCGCGCGTTTGGGATTCCCCTCGCCACCCTAGATGAAGTGCAATCCATCGACCTGACGATCGATGGGGCCGACGAGATCGACGGCCAATTTTGCCTGACGAAGGGCGGCGGAGGCGCGCTCTTGAGGGAGAAGGTCGTGGCCTACATCAGCAAGCGTGAGGCGATCGTCGTGGGACGCGACAAGGTTGTCGAACGCCTCGGGACGACCTTTCGCTTGCCCGTGGAGGTCACGCCCTTTGCGCGCCCGATGGTCGTGCGTGCCATCGCCGAATTGGGAGCGGAGCCTCACTTGCGAGTGGATGATGAGGGCGGTGCGTATCTCACCGACAACGGCAACGAGATCCTCGACTGTGTTTTTCCCGAAGGCATCGAGGATCCGGCCGGGCTCGAGGCCGACCTGGACCGCATTCCGGGTGTCGTCGAATCGGGCCTGTTTGTCGGCTTGGCGCAGGTCTGCTTTGTCGGCGAAGAAGACGGCACCTGCACGGTGCTGGAGCTCTAAGCCGTCCTAGGCGTAGTTCTCCGGAAACATCTGGCGCTCCACTAGCTCGATGACGGAGTGGATGATTTTGATGTGCATTTCCTGAATGCGATCGGAGGTCGTGGCCAAGGGAACGACGATGGGGATATCCACCTGGCTTGCCATCTCGCCTCCACCATTACCCAGCAATCCGACGACGCACATGTCGCGGGAGCGAGCCTCGGCGCAGGCGCGCAAGACGTTGGGGGATCCGCCTGAAGTCGAGATGGCCAAGAGCAGGTCCCCTGGCTTGCCGAACGCCTGCACCTCGCGCGCGAAGACCTCGTCGTAACCAAAGTCGTTGGCCGCACAGGACAGGCGTGCCGGATCGGAGAACGCGATCGCTGGCTGGGCCGCCCGGTCGCCTCGAAAGCGACCTGTCCACTCCTCTGCGAAATGCATGGCGTCGCACATGCTGCCACCGTTGCCGCAGGACAGGAGCTTGCCGCCACGCCGCAGGGTGGCTTCAGCTTCACTTGCAAACCGAAGCACTGAGGCCATCAGGGCCGCGTCGGCCATGAATGCGGCGAGGGTCTGAGCGGCGCCTTGCAGGGCGTCTTCGAGGTGCGTGGAGGTTGCGTCACTCATGCGGCGTGATTGTAGCTTCGGGGGTGTCGATGATCTGATCCAGCTCATTCTTGAGCGCGCCGAGAACGTCGTCGTACGAGTAGGTACCTACAGTCTCTGGTCCGCGCTTGAGATTGACGGTGGCGGGGCCACACCACAAGCCCAGGTCGGCGTCGTCGGTTTCCCCGGGCCCGTTGACCCTGCAACCCATCACGGCGATGGTCACATCGTGATCTTGGGCGTACTCGGTCAGGGCCTTGACCTCGCCGGCCAGCTCGATGAAGCGGTCGTTCTCTACCCGTGAGCACGAAGGGCAAGCGATGATGTTGAGACCATCGAAGAATCCCTTGGGTACTGATCGAAACCGACCGGCGTCGATGTCGCTCAGGATCTGCCGGCCCACCTCGATTTCCTGACCCTTGTCCTCGAAGGGAACGGTCAGGGAAACCCGCAAGGTGTCACCGATCCCCTGGACCACGAGCTGCTCAAAAGCGATGCGGGTCTTGATGACCCCATCGGGGGGCATTCCAGCCTCTGTCACCCCTAGGTGCAGGGGAACGTCGGGTCGCTGTTTGGCAAACGACTGATTGGCTTCGATCACCAGGCGTGGGTCCGAGTCCTTGATGGAGACCAGGTAGTTGAGGAACCCGGCATCATCGAGGATTCGGCAGTGGTCGACCGCGCAGGAGACGATCGCTGCCACGTGGTCGTTCGGGTGCGCAGCATCGTATTCGGGTGCAATCGAGCCGGCGTTGACACCGATACGGATCGCGCAGTCATGGGTCCGCGCGAGCTCCGCGATCCAGCGCACTTTGCCCTCGATCGACACCTCTTTCTCGTGGTGGTGCAGATGGCCGGGGTTGTAGCGGATCTTTTGCACATGGGGGGCGATGATCTCGGCCAGGCGGTAGTTCTCTTGCAGGTCCACGCTCAAGGGCACGTCGGTAGTCTTGCTCAATTTGATGAGGCTCTCCACATCGCGCGCGCTGTCCACGGCCACGCGGATCAGGTCTGCTCCGGCGACACCCAGCAATTCGAGCTGACGGCCTGTGGCCACTTCGTCGCGCGTCTGCGTGGCGGCCATGCTTTGCACGGCGATGGGGTGGTCACCTCCAAGGCTCAGCGAGCCCACCTGGATGGTGCGTGTCTTGCGGGGGGGCAGCATGTTGGGGGTCAGTCTATCAGGCCTCTTCGCCCGCTCTGAGGGGGCTAGGGGGGGGAAGCACAGAAATCGAGGGGTATGTGCCCCGCGCTCGGGCGTGGGGCCGGAGTGGGGGCGAAGAACCAAGAAGAGAACCGGGCACCGGGCCCGGTGGGTTGCGTCTACGGGAATCCCCTCTCTCGTTTGACCCCCATTGGGTCCGGGGCCTTTTTGAACGGCGGGCAGAAACAACTGTTCGTCCACCAGCCCTTCCGGACCGCGCCCCGGGGGGCTGGGCTTCTTGGTAGCCATGCGGTCAATGCCCATCGGCCGACCACCCGGTGTAGACTCGGCTTCCGACGCACCGAGACTATTTCATTGAAAGCAAAAATCCTCATCGTGGGTGGCGGTGCCATGGGCACTTGCACAGCCCTTTATGCCGCCAAACACAGTGACCCCATGCGGGAACCCGTGGTGCTTGTGGAGCGTGACACGCTGGCTGCAGGGGCGTCGGGGCGCACCTCTGCGATTGTGCACCAGGGCTTTGCGGACCGGGTGATGGCCAGCATGGCTCGGGACACGGTCAAGGTGTATTCAGGCATGCGCGCATCCACGGGGCGCTCGCTTGGCTACCGACGCACGGGTGCCCTGATTCTGGCCGGGGACTCACCCGAGCGCATCGCCGAGCTCGACGCCAACATCGACGTGCAGAGTTCCCTCGCCATCAACGTGACCCGAGTGGAAGCTGAGGAGATGCGCCAGCTCTTCCCGGGCATCGAAATCAGCGACAAGGCTGTGGGCGCGTGGCAGCCCGAGGGAGGTTTCATTGATCCGGCGCGGACGATCAGTGTCTTTGCCGCGCTGGCACGCGAAAAAGGGGCGACCATCCGCGAGGGTTCCGGAGCCCACAAGTTGCTGCTCGAGGGTGACAAGGTGGTGGGCGTGCAGACCGAGAAGGAGACCTATCACTGCGAAAACGTCGTGCTTGCCACCGGCGCCTGGACACACACCTTCCTGAAGGACTACGGCGTAGACCTGCCCATGCGCGCGCTCAAGACGCGCGAGTCGTTCCTATCTATGCCCCCGGTCGAGGGCCCGGAAGAAGACGAACTCGACATGGAGGGCAGCCACGGCGACATGGAGACGCGCTTCATGATTAACCCGCTCGATAGCGCTCCCGTCGCGCACCCCGTCCTCATCGACTTGGAGCGTGACTTCCAAACACGTTGCGACCCCCTTCGAAGTCGCACACGCGTTGAGCAACTAGGTTTGGCGGATGCCGAAGAGATCTCCAGTCCTGATGGCTGGAAACCGGACGGCTCGGAAAATTCGGACGCGTTCTGTGGTTGGGCGCGAGAGGCAATTGCCGGTCGGCTTCCGATCTACCGCGACCAAGAGGACTTGGGGACTCACACCGCCTGGCTAACCGTTTCGCCCGATGGCGTGCCCGTTGTGGGCCCGGTGAATTCGATCAAGGGGCTGTACGTCATGGCCGGATTCTCAGGCCGCGACTTTCACCTGGCGCCCTCCATCGGTGAGGGATTGGCCCAGATGATCTTGGGCAATCCCGTCAGTGCGTTTGACCCGGCGGCTCTGTCTCCTGATCGGTTCTAGGCCGTCAGGCGACCAACCCGGCTTGACGCCAGATCTTCATCTTGTTGGAGAGGGTGCGGGCGGTAAGGCCCAGACGCCGTGCGGCTTCGGTCTTGTTGCCGCGCGAGGACTCGAGTGTGGCTAGGATAGCAATGCGCTCCACGTCGGCCATTGTGTGATTGGCCAGGGCTGCGGCAACGCGCTCGTCATGCAGTTCGAGGCCCGTATTCTCGCCACCGTTTCCGGATTGGGTCAGGTGTTGTTTCAAGAAGGGGCCGCCTGCAGCAGCGATGGCTGCCAGGCCAACCACCTGCTCCAGTTCGCGAGTGTTGCCTGACCAATGCGCTTCGAGCAGGCAGGCTTCGAATTCCTCTGAGAATTCCGGCTCAGGTAGAGCGCTGCGCACAGAGTAATTCATGGCCACCTGCCAAGCGAGGGGAAGGACGTCTGCCGGGCGTTCGCGCAGGGGTGTGATGTGCAGTGGGTGCGTGTGCAGCATGTAGTAGAGGTCCTCGCGGTACTCTCCGGCGGCCACCGCGGCGGGCAAATTGCGGGCGCTCGTGGCGATGATGCGTGCGTTGGTCGTCAGCGTGCTGGTTCCGTCCATGCGCTCGAACTCTCCAGACTTCAATACGCGCACGAGGCGGGCTTGCATGCGAGGCGGTAGGACGCTGACCTCCTCGAGGACTAGCGTGCCACCCTCCGCAAGTTCCAGTCCACCCGCCCGCTGGCGGCCCACGCCGCGATCGAGGGACCGTTCGTGGCCGAAGATCTCGCTCTCGAGCCCACTCGGTCCGAAGGTCGAACAGTCGATGGTGATGAAGGGTTGTCCCGCTTGAAAACTGGCTTGGTGGACATATTCCGCGAGTCGGCCCTTGCCCGTTCCCGCTTCGCCGGTGATCAGAACTGGGTTGCGCGTACGCGCCGCGCGCGCGGCCGAGTGCAGGGTCTCACGCAGGCTCTCGCTTTCGACTACCAAGGGCGGGGAATCGACATTGCAGATCTGGCCGCGCAGGTAGTCCGTCAATTGGTTCTGCTTGTGTACGTGAGCGACACGCTTGACGGCCGACACCACGGCCTCGGGACAGGTGGGTGTAAGCAGATACTCTGCGGTCCGATCTTGAATGGCACTGATCGCATTCTCTTCCGCTGTCCGACCCACGATCAGAAGCTGGGGCAGGTCGGGGTACTTGGCGTGCAGTTGCTCGGAGAACTCTGCACTGCCGCAGGCGGCGGAGCGCAAATTGCAAATCACCAAATCCGGATGCTCCCGAGCGATGCGCTCCAGCCCGTCTTCTCCGCTGGCTGTGGCCAACATGCTGTAGCCCTGGCCCTGCAGTGAAGCAGTCAAGAGTTCACGTGAGCGCGGGTCATCGTCGACGAGGAGAATGCGTTGGACAGTCATGGGCAGATCGAGGGGAGTTGCAGAGGGAGGGATCGTGATTGAGGGACCCGCTCAGCGGGCTGAACGTGTGCGCGGCGTCTTTATCGGGCGGGGACCGTTCAGCAGGCGGCCGATGCTCACTGCCAGGGCCGGCGAGAACTGGAAGGCCTGTTCGTGGTCCGGGTTTTCGAGGTGTTTCATCACGGTTCGAGCTAGTTGCGGGCTTAGCCAGTCAATGTCAGACAGGTCCGTTTGTTGGCTGTTGTCGAATCGTGCAGAGAAGATCGTGAAGAGCATCTCGACCTGGGTGCCCGTTCCAGGCCCCGAGCGGATCACGAGATCCTCTGAGAGGGCAGAAACGCGCGCGAAACCACATGGCGATCCCTTGCGAACAGGGGTGCGTGCCACGGACGCAGTGTCCATGCCCACGCCCTCGTCCCGCACGCTCACGCTTAGCTCCGAAGGAGTGAGTTGGGCTCGAACCTCGACCTCTCCGTCACCGGTTGGATAGGCATGACGCCAAACATTCTCCAATACCTCGGCGAGAGCGGAGGCAATTCGCGCGCGCGCTGCCGGGCCCACCCCGCTTCGCAAGGTGAATGCCAACAGATCGCGGGGGCCGCACTCGCAGAGTTCCCGTGAGACCCGGTACCGACGCCCAAACGTGCACGAACTGCGAATCTCTCGGTCTTCATCCTGCTCGACCAGTCTTACGAGGTGGTCGATATTGACGGGCTTGGGAAGAAAATCGACAGCACCCAGGGTCAGTGCGCGCGCACAGTTATCTGCGTTCTCCTGCCCCGACATGACTAGCGTGCGCGGGGCCTCACCGCGCAGCAGGAGTTCCTCGAGAACATCCAACCCGCTCATGCCGGCCAGACCGACATCGGTGACGAGTACGTCGCAAGGATCGCAGCGCAGTGCCTCTTCTCCGCTACTCGCGACCGTGACTTCATGCGACCGGTGGCGGAGGATGGCGGCCAGGGTGTCGGCCACCGAGGGGTCATCTTCTACGAGTAGTACGTGTAGATTGGATTGGGCCATGGTTTCGCTCCGGGATGAGGTTCAGGCGCCAGGCGCCGAGTCCTTGTTTCGTCCCGACCACGGCCAGGGCTTGATGGCCGGCGGCCCAAAACCGGAAATTCCTTCCCAAACCGGGCCCCTGACCTGTCCCAGGGACTCACAAGCGGTGGGTTTTTTCCCGATTCACGCGGAGCGGGCGCCCGACCGAGTGCAAAGAACTGCGCGTCGTTCACTCTGGCGGCAGACGTCGCCTCCCCTTCCAAGGGGGCCGACCGTGTGTGAGCAAGGCTCCCCGCACGCGGCTGTGAATCGCCTGAACGGCCTGCCCTCCTTACAAACAAATCAGCACGCGCACCGCTCCTGGGGCCTTCCTTGTTCAGGCGCTGCTTGATCGCAAGAGGCCCCCTTGTACCTCCGGGGAAGGGGGAGCATCATGCCTTCATCATGGTTACCCGCGATTTTCAGAAGAGAGCTTTGGGGCTGATCTTTGGGCTCGGGATGGCCCTAGCGGGCGAGGCTCGGGCGAGCACGGCGAGGGTTCAGGACAACCGTTCTAGCCGCGCGGACTACGAAATCTCGGCTCGCATCGAGCCGTATGAGCGCACCTTGAAGGGTCAAGAGACATTGACCTGGCTCAACCAATCCGAAGATCACGTGGGCGAGGCCTGGTTCCACCTGCATCACAACGCCTTCTCCAACACACACTCCACGCACCTCTGGGAGTCGGGGGGGCGGTTGCGCGGACATTCCATGGACTCCGGCTGGGGCTGGCAGGAAGTCACGTCCATCCGTGTGGGCGAGCAGGAGTTGGTGGGCTCGATGGTCTATCGAGCACCCGACGACGGGCGGGAGGCGGACCGCACAGTGTTTTCCGTCAAGCTGCCCGAGGCCGTTCCGCCCGGTGGGCGCGTTGAGATCAAGATCGAATGGAACGCGGAGTTGCCCCGAGTTCGCCGCCGAACTGGGGTCTCAGGGGACGGCAACTTCCTCTTGATGGGCCACTGGTTTCCCAAGCTGGGAGTGTATGAGGGCGGGAGTGGATGGAACTGCCACCAGTTTCATGCCAACACCGAGTTCTACGCGGACTTCGGTGAATACGACGTGACCCTGGACTTGCCTGAAGAGTATGACGGTCGCATCGGCGCCTCCGGCGTGCAGATCGGAGAGGCGACGGTGGCGAACGGCCGCGTCGTGACCCGTTTCTTGGCCCCCTCCACTGGCGATCGTGACTACCCGGACCCCGTTGCCACGGGAGGGGCACCGCAACCGCGCGTGCACGGGTTTGCTTGGACTGCGGATCCGGACTTCATCAAGCACGAAGCTACGTTCAGCTTCGAAGATTGGAAAAAAGAGTATCCCGATGAGGTGAGCCGGGTTGAGGACGCCGCGGGCATGGCGCGAGGTGAACTCACGCTGCGCGACGTGCGCGTCGTGGCGTTGATTCAGCCCGAGCACGAGGCCCAGGCTGAACGCCACATCAAGGCCACCTCGGCCGCGCTGTTCTTCTACGGGATCTGGTTCGGGGAATACCCCTATGAGCAGGTCACCGTTGTCGATCCGGCGTACAGCGGTTCGGCAGCGGGAGGGATGGAATACCCGACCTTGTTCACGTCGGGCACCAGCCTGTTCACAGAAGAGGCGGGCTATCGTCCGGAGAGCGTGACCGTGCACGAATGCGGCCACCAATTCTGGTACGGGCTCGTGGGCAACAACGAGTACGAGGCCGCGTGGCTCGACGAGGGCTTCAACTCCTACGCGGACTCGGAAGCCCTGATTCGGGTCTACGGGCCTCAGCGCAGCATGACCCGCTACTCCGGCATTCCGGTATGGGGCAAGCGGGTCGCCGCAGATCCGGCTTCGACGGGGCTGGCCGGAGCTCTGACAGGGCAGCGAATCGCGTCGCTCTTCAACCTCCCGACCGTGCACCCCCTGCAGGCGACCCCATTCCTCGCGTTTTGGCGCGACCAGCCGCTCCTCACCCTAGCCGAAGATCAAAGGGACCCCCGCTGGGGAGACCGAAGCGGATACCTATCTGCTGCGGACATCGATCCGGTTGCCACGCCCGCTTGGGAATACCGGGATCGGAATAGCTATCGAACGAACAGCTACCCGCGGCCCGCAGTTGTCCTGCGATCGCTCAAGGCGGTGGTCGGTGAAGAGGCCTTTCTGTCAGGGATGCGTCACTACTCAGCACAGTGGCGCTACCGACATCCGTACCCCGAAGACTTCTACCAAGCCTTTGACGAGGGGGCCGGCACGGACGTCAGCTGGTACTTCCAGGATCTGTTTGAAGGAACCGGAACGGTGGATTGGGGCGTAAGCGTGCAACAGAATTTCGCCCCGTCTCTGCGCGGCATGGTGTTGGGCGCGGACGGGTTCGAGAGCGCTGACGCTGACGATCCGCAGGAGGAAGAAGAGCTAGACGGCGAGGATGCCCCGACCGAATCCGATGCCGAGGGCCAAGATGACACAGAACCCGCAGAACCCACAGAGCCCGCAGTGGCAGAAGTGGAAACCCCCCAGCGCGACCGCATCTACAATGTGGTGATCTCCCGCAAGGGAACCTTGCGCTTGCCGGTGCGAATCGACGTGAATTTCAAAGGGGGCACAACGAAGTCGTTCGAGTGGACTCGTGAAGCCCAGGCCGCGAGTACGTGGTGGCGTCTACCCTTGGAGCCGGGCGCAGAAGAAATTGAGCGCGTGCTGATCGATCCGCAGCGGCGCTACTACCTCGACGCCAACATGGCTGACAACCAGTGGTACAAGCACAAAGACCTCGTCGTTCCCTTGCGCTGGTCTGAGCGCGCTTTCACGCAGTACACCCAACTCCTGCATTGGTACTCGTCCCTCGGGGGTTGATCATGACGCGCACCTACTTGACTGACGAACCGGTTCCCACGGGCCCGCTTCTGTTCTTGCGCTCGATCCGCAAGGTCGCAGAGCGTCCGCCCCTTTGGCTTGTGACTTGGAGTCTGCTTGCCCTGACGGCACTACCCGTGGGCGTTGTGTGGAACACATGGTTTCGGGGTGCGGTTGCCAATCGCTACCAGCCGAACACGGCAGCGGAGGTTGCTGGAGAATTTGCCTGGGACGATATCGCGTACTCCTTGAACGCGAGCTTCACCCACGACCACGCCGAGGGCCTGGCCAACCTCAACAGTTCAACGGCTGTTCTTGGATCAGTGTTGGCCTTCATCGCACTGCTGCTTGGTGTGTTTGCGGCGGGAGGGTGGCTGCAAGTCATTCTTGAACGAACCCATGGCCACTCTCTGCGCAGGTTCTTCCTGGGCGGAGCGCGCTACTTCTGGCGCTTCATGCGTCTTGGTCTGTTATCTCTCGTGGTCTTCTCGATATGGAACTTCCACATCAAGGGCGACTGGTGGGGTCAGTACATCCTGGGCGGTGTGTTTGACATACCCAAGTCCGACTGGGGCCGACTCGAGAACCTGAGTTCTGAGTACACCATGCGCCGTCTGGAGTGGTTACGTGACGGGGTCCACGCGGCTGGTTTCTTCCTAATCCTGGCTTGGGGCACGTTCACACGTACTCGATTGGCTCTGCTCGATGGGGCCTCCGTGGTCAAGGCGGGAGCACTCACCGCTATCGCAATTGTCTGTCACCCCATCAAGACCCTACGGCCGTTGATTTCGATCTTCCTGGTGGAATTCATCCTCGTGACGATGGTCTTCGGCTGGGTGACGCGCGGCCTAGAGAACGTGCTTGAGGAGAGCCCGTCCCAAAAGGTCGTTATCGGCATGCTCGTCGTTGGCCTGCTGGCTCTGATGGTACGCGAGATCTTGCGCGGTGCTCGCTATCACTCCACCGTGAAGGTGAGTCAGGAAATCGTCCGTCGGCCCCCGCAGCAACCGGATCCCTGGCGTGCCATTGGCGGGCCTGGTGGACCGCAGTATCCCGTCGGCGACAGCCCGGGCGAGACGTACGTCACGCTCTAGAGTCTGATCGGCAGGGCTTTCAGCAATCGGAAGCTGTTCGGCTCGACTTGGGTAGACCAGGCCAGGGCTTCGACGCCCTCACCGACAACCTCGCGCAGGGCCTTGCCATAGGCCGGATCGATTTCGTCTGCGGGTGCGAATTCGGCGACGTCACTGCGTGACACGCAAAAGAAAATCACAGCCCGGTGCCCTTCGCGCACCATGTCGCGCAACTCAATCAGGTGTTTGAGGCCACGCGCAGTGACCGCGTCCGGGAACCGCGCTTGACCCTCTTCTGCGAGTGTCGTGCTCTTCACTTCCACGTAGCAGCGCTCTCCATTCTCGCGCTCCAGAAGCACATCGATACGCGAGGACTTGCCGTATTTCACTTCCCTGCGCACCGTGTCGTAGTCATCCAGTCCATCGATCAAACCCTCCTCAATGGCCTCGGTCACCAAGGCGTTGGGCAGGCCGGTGTCCACGTTGACCCAAGAGCCGTTTATCTCGATGGTTTGGAAGGTGTAGCGGAGTTTGCGTTTGGGGTCTTGGCTGTCCCGCAGAACGACTCGTGCGCCGGTTTCCAGGCAGCCTTTGAGTGAGCCGGTGTTGGGGCAGTGAGCCACGATGACCTTTCCGTCAGGCCCCTCGACGTCAGTCAGGAAGCGCTTGTAGCGACGCACCAGGCGCCCTTCGATGGTGGGGAGTTCGATCTGCACGGTCGGTCTTGTATCTCCTGCCCAATTGCCGGGCAAGGCGCGGCCGGGACTTCCATGGTGGGTTTGGCCCGTTAGAATCCCCAGCCATGGGTGCCCTAGAAGATCAGCTTGACGTTGCCAAGGAACTCCGCGGTCGGTTCAACCAGCTGCAGGAGAGTCTTTGACTACCCCACGCACCTAACCCGCTTCGAGGAAATCGAAGCTGCGCAGAACGACCCCGACTTCTGGAACGACCCCGCCAAGGGTCAGGCTCTAGTCGCGGAAATGAAGATCGCACGGGCAGTCGTGGACCCGATCCGTGAGTTGGAGCAGAGTCTCGAGGAGGTTGACGTCCTGGCAGAGATGGGCTCCGAAGCAGGGGAAGACGAAGTCTTGGAGGACATTGTCGCGGCCCTCGCGGGAGCCGTCGAACTGGTCGAGAAGCTCGAGTTCCAGGTCATGTTGGGAGGACCCAACGATCGCGCCGGAGCTTTTTTGCAAATCAGTGCCGGCGCCGGAGGGATCGACGCCTGCGACTGGGCGGCCATGCTCATGCGCATGTACTCGCGCTGGGGCGAAGCGCGTGAGTTCGACGTTGAGGGCATCGAAGTGCAGGAAGAGACACAAGGCGGAATCCGTCATGCGACCATGCGCATTTCCGGACCCTTTGCTTTCGGCTATCTGAAAGCCGAATCCGGTGTTCATCGCTTGGTACGCATCAGTCCGTTCGACGCTCAAGCCCGCAGGCAGACCGCATTCGCATCGGTGGACGTGACGCCGGAGCTCGATGACAGCATTCAAATCGAGATCAAGGATGTCGACCTCAAGGTGGACACCATGCGTGCCGGTGGTGCTGGCGGCCAGCACGTCAACAAGACGGAGTCGGCCGTGCGCATGACCCACATACCCACGGGAGTCGTCGTGCGTTGCCAGAACGAGCGCAGTCAGCACAAGAACCGGGCGACGGCGCTGAAGCTACTGCAAGCGAAGCTAATCGCCCTGGAGGAAAGCAAGCGCGATGCTGAAATGGCCAAGCTCTACGGAGAGAAGGGCGAAATCGCCTGGGGCAGCCAGATCCGGTCCTACATCCTCAACCCCTACCAGATGGTCAAGGACCATCGCACCAATGTTGAGAACGGCAATGTCCAAGCGGTCCTCGACGGCGAGATCGACCCGTTTATTGAGTCGTACCTAAAGAGCCGGCGCTAGGCCCCGGCGTGCCGGCGGGGGGCCACTACACGGCGGCACGACACCGGACCGGGCTGGGGAGCCTATCGGGATTCAGGGACGCTTCTCGTCCCAGTCCACAGAGAGGGTCGCACACAGGGCGTCGACTAACTGGGGTCGCAAGATTCCGCCATGCCAATACTCCGCCCACAGATCCGACTCCAGGGCATGCAGCTTGGGTCGCCGCGCATAGTTTCCCGTTTCGAGCCCTGCATCCACGTGTTTGGCATCGACGAACTGGCGCATCAGATCCGCTGCGCACAGGCGCATCATCTTGTTCCTCGTTGCCAGGCCAAGTTCGATCTCGATCTTGGCGGCGCTCAGCTTCTTGAGCATGGTCTTGGGCATGCTGGCTGGGTAGAAGGGCTGTGAGTTGAGGCTTTGCATCACCTCGTACAAGGCGAGTTCTCCTAGTGTTGGCAGCGACAGTTCCTGCACAGCCAGTACACACCCGACGATGCCGCTTGGTTCGATCAATGATGTGCTCGCTTCCCCGGGCATTTGAGCGACGAGCCTCACGGACACCTTGCGATCCAATGACCTGATTCCCAGGCGCCGATCCAGTTCCGTCATTAGCGGCGCCTGCATATCAACCGGGAAGAACTCGGAGAGTGCCTCGGCGCGCTTCTCCAATTCGACCTTGCGGGCGGGCCATTCCTGCGCGAGCCACTTGGGGGCCAGGGCATCGAGGTGTGCAGCCAGACGCGAAGCAGCGTTGGCGACCCGGATGCGCTTGATATCCGGGGCGAGGTGGTCCCTCGGCGGCAGGAGACGCTCGGATAGGGCTAGGGAAAACTGCCCGGGGAACTCGACGGCGACAAAGGCCCCGTCGACCACGGACCAAGAGCTTGCCTTCACGAGGAAAGTCTCGATCTCCCGCACCTGAGCCACGGCCTCTGCGAGTTCGTCGGGAACGGGCGCGTCCGCCTGAGAAGCAAGCGTTCGGACCGCGTAATACAACTCAGGTCCGGGGGCGACTTGAAAGTCAAACGTCGGTGGGCGACCCCACCCACTCTGCCCATCGGCATCTTGAGCCCCCGCCGCAGCTGGCACGCTGGCGCAGATCCAAGCAATCAACAAGGCACGGGGTAGTATCATCAGAGGCAAACCCGGGGGGCTGACTGCAGTCTATCCCAATCCCCGGAGCTGGGGAGCGGTCCTCACCGAACCCGAACCCCTTCCCACGATGCACTTCTCGTCCTTCGCGCTGGCACCGATCCTCGTCCTAACGACTCTGACCGCTGCCAGTGCGCATGCCCAAGGCCCCGCATCCACCGCACAGGATCCAGAACCCCCCTTGCGCCAGCCCCTGCCGAGCCAAGACGTCATCGCCAAACTCCCCAAGGACGGAGGCAAGGAGTTCAACCGCCTCATCTTTGAGAAGAGCCCCTACTTGCTTCAACACGCGCGCAATCCTGTGGACTGGTACCCCTGGGGTCCGGAAGCCTTTCGCGCGGCCAAGGCTCAAAACAAGCCCATCTTCTTGTCGATCGGCTACTCGACATGCCATTGGTGCCACGTGATGGAGCACGAGAGTTTTGAGGACACAGATGTGGCTCATTTGCTCAATGAGGGCTTCATCAGCATCAAGCTCGACCGCGAAGAACGACCCGATCTCGATCACATCTACATGACCGTCACCCAGGCCATGAACCAGGGTAACGGAGGGTGGCCGATGACGGTGGTCATGACTCCCGACAAGAAACCGTTCTTCACAGGCACCTACTTTCCCAAGAAGGGGCGCTTTGGTCGTTGGGGAATGGTGGACTTGCTGCCGCGGCTGTCCGAAGGATGGCAGACGCAACGCGAGGCGATTATCAGCCAGGCGGATCAGGTGACCTTGCAGCTAGCGGGGATGGTCAAGCCGATGGGGGGCGAGGAGCTTGGTGCGAGCACATTGGACGCTGCCTTCGCCGGCCTCGCTCGACGCTTTGATTCCAACAAGGGCGGTTTCAACACTGCCCCCAAGTTCCCGATTCCTCACAACCTGCGATTCCTGCTGCGCTACCACCGGCGAACGGGTAACCCGCAAGCGCTCAGCATGGTCGAAACCACCCTGCGGGAAATGCGCAAAGGTGGCATGTGGGACCACGTTGGCTTCGGGTTCCATCGCTACTCGACCGATAGCGACTGGTTCTTGCCGCACTTCGAGAAAATGCTCTATGACCAGGCCTTGTTGACCATGGCCTACGTGGAGGCTTGGCAGGTGACCGGTCGCGATGAGTACGCACAAACTGCGCGCGACATTTTGACCTACGTCGCCCGGGACTTGACGGCTCCCTCAGGAGGCTTCTATTCCGCCGAGGACGCAGATTCGGAAGGGGAGGAGGGCCTCTTCTACCTTTGGACGAACCAACAACTCGTCGATGTCTTGGGTGAAAACGACGCAGCCTTTGCGGCCAATTGGTGGGGAGCCAGCGTGAAGGGCAACTACCACGAGGAGGCCTCGGGCAGAGCCACCGGGCAAAACATCCTGTTTTTGAATCAGGACATCCGCGAGCGCGCCGCGGCGAGAGGAGCAGACTTGAGGGCAGAGGCCGACCGCATTGAGGGAATCCGACAGCGACTGTTCACCGCACGTGAGCCTCGCACCCACCCATTCAAGGACGACAAGGTGCTGACGGATTGGAACGGCCTGATGATCGGAGCCTGCGCTATGGCCGCGCGGGTCTTGGACGACCCGGCCTATGCCGAGATGGCGAAGCGAGCGGGAGACAACTTGTTGACGGTCCTGCGAGCCGAAGACGGCTCCTTGTTCAAAGTCGCCCGCCTGGGCCAACCCGCGGGCGTGGGTCTGCTGGAGGACTACGCCTTCGCATGCTGGGGCCTACTGGAACTGTTCGAGACCACCCAGGAGTTGCGTTTCTTGGCTGCAGCGCGCGAATTGGCTGACCACATGTTGGCGGAGTTTCAGGACTCTGAAAACGGTGGGTTCTATCTGTCACCGGCATCCGGTGAGGAGCTCATCGTGCGCCCCAAGGAGACTTACGACGGAGCGATTCCATCTGGGAACTCTGTCGCCGCCTTGGCCTTGCTGCGGCTCGGGCGCCTGACCGGCCAGGTTCAGTACGAAGAGGCTGCGGCCCAGAGTTTCGAGGGTCTCTCCGGAACCATCGGCCGGAGCGCCGGAACACACACGCAGTTCATGCTGGCCCTGGATTTTGCTTTGGGCCCCACCAAAGAAGTCGTGGTCGTTGGCGACCCCGGCGATCCCAAGACACTCGATGCCCTGCGCAGCATTCACCGCCCGTTCGTGCCCAGCAAGGTCGTCGTGCTGCGGCCCATCAAGGGTTACGAGGCACTCGCGAAGCTTGTGCCGTATGTGGACTCCCAGACTGTTGTGGGTGATGGACCCACCCTCTATCTGTGCGAGAACTTCGCCTGCAAAGCACCGACGGGGGATGTGGAGGCGGTCGTGAGATCGATGGTGGGGTCGGCGACAGCTCAGGAAAAGACGCCCTAGGCACTCTTCATGGGCACGACTTCCATCCCTCCCGAAGGGCCTGAGTGCGAGTGGAAGGAGATTTTGCCCAGGACCGACCGCGTTGCCCGGACGCTTGCCGCCTTCGCCAACGGCGTGGGGGGCGACTTGTGGGTGGGCATTCGAGATGACGGCCGGCGAATGGGGATCACCGACGCCAAGCAAGTCATGGCAGACGTGCAGGCCGCCGTCGAGCTCTGCGACCCTCGCCCGACGGTCCGAGCCCAGCGCTACAAGGAGGGGGAGTTGACCCTGATCGTTGCCACCGTCCAGCCAACGAAGCCTGGCCCAACCGCGGTGACCATGGAGGATGGGAAACGAAGGGTCTTCGTCCGCGACGGCTCGTCCACGCGGCCTGCCGAAGAAGCGACCCTGCGCCGTATGCGGCGGCAACCCGTCGTGTCCCGCACTCGCCTGGATGATAGGGCCTTGCGCGTGCTCGCCTTGTTCAAGAAGGACGGCCCCTTGACCAGCTCTCAAATCGCTCGATCCGCGCGCCTCGGCCGGCAGGCGACAAAACGTGTCTTGGTCGATCTGACACGAGCGGGGTTCGTCCAGGAAGTGCAGGGCGGGAGGTTGTCCCTGACACCTTCCGGTCACCGCAAGTTGAATCTGCGCGGGCCAGGCGGCCACTAGGGCCTGTTGCGAGGCCCCGCCCTCTCGGCCGCAATTGGCCTTGGGCGGGCGTCGTTTTGAGGTTCGAGGGAGGCTAAACTGTCCGCCCGTTTCTAAATTCACCCCAGGATTCTTCAGGCCCGGGTGGGCCGGAGTGAGAGCATGCAACAACCGATTCGCCGCGCGCTTCTGAGCGTTTCCGACAAGACCGGACTCGAGGGTTTTGCCCGCAATCTGAGCCAAATGGGAGTCGAGTTGCTTTCGACCGGAGGTACGCATCGCGTCCTGGCGGATGCGGGCATTCCCGTCACAGAAGTCGCGCAGTACACGGGCTTTCCGGAGATGATGAACGGTCGGGTCAAGACGCTGCACCCCAAGGTGCACGGCGGGATCCTGGCCCTGCGCGACAATCCCGAACACGTCTCAGCGATGGCCGAACACAACATCGCGGGGATCGACCTCGTTGTCGTCAACCTCTACCCCTTTGAGTCGACGGTTGCCCAGGCAGACGTCACGCGAGCCGAGGCCATCGAGCAAATCGACATCGGCGGACCAAGCATGGTGCGCTCGGCGGCCAAGAATCACGCTCACGTGGGAATCGTGACCGACCCGAGTGACTACGGCCGTGTACTCGACGAGTTGCAACGGCTCGACGGGGCCTTGTCCGATGGTCTACGGGCGGAATTGGCATTCAAGGCCTACGCCCTGACGGCTCGCTACGACGGCGCGATCAGCCGCTGGCTGTTCGAACAGGATGGCTCTGCTCACGAAGAGGACTCGGCGTTCCCCAGTGGCTTCAGCATGGGTGGCGTGAAGGCCCTGGACCTGCGGTACGGCGAGAACCCACATCAGCAGGCGGCCTTCTACACCACGGGCGAGGCCGGAGAACCCAGTGTGGCCAGCGCTGAGGTACTGGGCGGCAAAGCCCTCTCCTTCAACAACATCGTGGATCTGGACGCTGCCTTCGCACTTGCCAAGGAGTTCGAAGAGCCCTTTGTTTGTGTGATCAAGCACACCAACCCCTGTGGTGCAGCAATCCACGACGACATCGAGTCGGCCCTCGAGGAGGCTTGGTCGGGCGACCCCATTTCCGCCTTTGGGTCGGTGTTGGCTTTCACGCGTTCCGTCAATCTGGCCTGCGCCCAATTTCTCGTAGACGGCAACCGTTTCGTCGAGGCCATCATTGCGCCCTCCTTTGATGAGGAGGCGCTGGACCTACTCACTCACAAACCGAAGTGGGGCAAGAGCGTGCGCCTCCTGGCCTGCGGCGAGTACGGTCCTGCTTCTCGCAATCCTCGCGACGTCGAGGTGAAGAAGGTCATCGGCGGGTTTCTGCTCCAAGAGCGCGACCTCGCCATCGAGGGTCAAGAGCAGTTCCGCGCCGTGACTGAGGTTGCGCCGACCGCCGGCCAGGCCGCAGCCCTGGCCTTCGCCAACCGCATCGCGAAGCACGTCAAGTCCAACGCGATTGTCCTGACGGGCGCCCGGACCGTGTACGGGGTCGGCGCGGGTCAGATGAGTCGCGTGGACTCGGTGCGCTTGGCAGTCAGCAAGGCGGGGGATCGCAGTGCGGGTTCCGTCTTGGCATCGGACGCGTTCTTCCCCTTCCCCGATGGTGTGGAGGTCGCAATCGATGCGGGTGTTGTCGCCATGGTGGAGCCCGGGGGCTCGGTACGCGACGAGCAGATCATCGCCGCCTGTAATGCGGCCCAAGTCCCCATGGTGTTCAGCGACGCGCGCCACTTCCGGCACTAGCCGCAGTGGGTCCTGCTGCAATCCTCGGATCCGACCTGCCTAGCAGCTAGTTCGGAATCAACTCTCCGTACCCGCAGCGATCAAACCAGTCGTAGATGTCTGTCAGCGGGGTGACGAGTCCCATGTGGGGCACCACCGTCTGATTGGAGCCATGCGTGTAGAGCTTGGAAACGATGCCCAGCAAGGCCAGGTTGTGGGCACCGAAGATTCCACCGCCTGAATTACCAATGAACGTGGGTGCGTTGATCATCCAATACCTGCGACCATCAACGTGGTGATTGAGATCGGAGAGAGCCCCTTGGCTGGGAACAGGATCGCTGCCAAGTGGACAACCGACGGCATAGACCGGATCAAAGACGCGCATCCTGCTCAGCTCGCCGCGGGTCGGAAGGGTAGCTCCCTCAAGTCCCGTGTGTGCCCCCACGAGTTCGAGCAAGCAGGCATCCAGGGCGTTGTCATAGACGAGCAGCATGGCGGCCGCCGACCGTGCCGTTCCGTCCCGATCGTAAATGCGGATGGGGACACCAGCTCTCCCTTCTCCGCTATCCGAGAGAATGTCGCGGACAACATGCCAGGCGGTGAGTACTCGCACCGGGCAGTCAGCCCTAACCGGAAGCAGGACCCCAGTTCCGACCGTCATGGGGCTCGCCAGTTGGACGGTAGGACCCAGAAGCCCTTGCCAGAGTTGGCCGCTCTCTGGCAGGAGTTGATCGTGCAGGTGCGTGAGATCGCGACCGGTTTCTTCCACGAGACTGGCGGTCGCGTTGACCGTCTGAACCAACCCGCTGTAGCGGTCCAGGACTTCCGCGTCCAGCTGATCGATGCGACTCATGACTTCATCTGAGTGCCATGCCGAGCGTTGGGTCTCGAGTCCATCGACCTGGCTTGAGAGGCCCCGCACCGTGCGAGCCAACTGGTGGATGTCCTGCGACATCTGGCCTAGCTGAGCTTGCAGAAACTCCTCGGGGGGAGGCGCGTCGGTCGCCTTGAGCCGCACCCAACCCAAGGTCAAGAACACTGCGGAGGTGGCCGCGATGATTGTGGTGCGGTGCATGGTGGGGACGGGCGCTGAGCGCAAGTTCTCATCGGCCACCAGGCACGGGGGAATCGAGTGTGGTCCGGCAGTTCTGCACATTCTCAATTCGGAGCATGTCTCGACGTAGGCCATTGCCCAGCAACAACTTGTGACGATCGCTTGTTGGGTTCTCCACGCTTTTCCCCACGGGCCTGGGGGGGCCTGTGGAGAGGCTGTGGGGCGTCACGGGGCCATGGATGGGCCTGGGGTCCAGCCGCCATTCGTCACTGACTCAGAATGGGTCGAGTGGGCCCTTGGGTCCGTAGCCGTGCGGTTGGCCCATCCAGTATCCTGTGCGATCGCCCCAGCAGCGGACAACTCTCTCCAGCCCCACCAGACCCCGCCCTCTCAATGACTCTCTGTTCCATCCCCGAAGCGATCGAGGACCTGAACGCCGGCCGAATGATCATCCTTGTCGACGATCCCGGCCGCGAGAACGAAGGCGACGTGGTCATCCTGGCTGAGCACGTAACTCCCGAGGCGATCAACTTCATGGCCAAGGAAGCACGTGGGCTGATCTGCATGCCCATGGACGGGCAGACTTGCGACCGCTTGGGTTTGGATAGCCAGGCTCAACGCAACACCAACCAACACGAAACAGCCTTCACGATTTCCATTGAGGCCGCCGAGGGCGTGACCACCGGCATCAGCGCTGCGGACCGCGCCAAGACGATCCAGGTAGCGGCGGGAGCTGAGTGTCGGCCCGAAGACTTGGCTCGCCCGGGACACGTGTTTCCATTGCGCGCCAAAGACGGCGGTGTACTCGTTCGCGGCGGTCAGACCGAAGGCTCCGTAGATCTCGCCAAGCTCGCCAAGTCGCGTCCGGCGGCGGTGATCTGCGAGATCATGAACGACGACGGGACCATGGCACGCATGCCCGATCTTGAGGTCTTCGCGGAGACCCACGGGATCAAGATCTGTACGATCGCCGACGTCATCGCCTACCGTAGGCGCCACGAACGGCTGATCGAACCCCTGCAACTGGACTTGCCGCTGGCGACTGAGCACGGGGACTTTCAGATGCACCTCTTTCGATCACTTGTGGACGGCAAGGAGCATGTGGCCTTGAGTGCCGGTCTCGATGGCGAGATTGAATTGAGCGGTGAGCGGCCGGAGATCGAAGAGCCCGTTTGGGTGCGCGTCCACTCCGAGTGCCTGACGGGTGACGTCTTCGGATCCAAGCGCTGTGACTGCGGGGCCCAACTGGACAAGGCCATGGGGTTCTTGGCCAAGAAGGATCGTGGCGTGCTCGTCTACCTGCGCCAGGAAGGGCGGGGAATCGGCTTGGAGGCCAAGCTCAAGGCCTACAAGCTTCAGGACGGAGGCCTCGACACCGTTGAGGCAAACAAGGCCCTGGGCCTGCCCGCAGACCTACGCGAGTACGGAATCGGGGCCCAGATCCTCCATTTCCTGGGTGTGCGCCGTATGCGCTTGCTCACCAACAACCCCAAGAAAATCCACGGATTGGGCGGGCACGGGCTCGAAGTGGTGGAGCAAACTCCGCTGGAAATCGCCCCTAACCCCATTAATCTCAAGTACTTGCGGACGAAGAGGGATAAGTTGGGACACACCCTGGAGGCCTGCGACAGTGAGCAGGCGGTTCAGGAGAGCCGGGAATAGAAAGGCCCCTCCGGCGTCCTACAGCGGGCCATGGCCCTCAAGCTCTTGCAAGACGCACCGCTCCAAGATGCCGACCTCGTTCGCGAGGCGATTGCGGGCAATCAGCTGTCCTTCCAGCTGCTGGTTGAACGCTACCAGAGCCGTCTGTTTGCCCTGGCCCGCCACTACACGTCCAACCCGGTCGAGGTAGAGGACATTGTCCAAGACACCCTTCTCAAGGCCTACACCAGACTGGACTCCTTCCAGCATCAGTCGGCCTTCTACACATGGTTGTACAGGATCGCGACCAATACGGTTCTTGACTTCCTGAAACGCCGGGGCCGTTGCCCGGTGCAGGCCGTGGAGGATCCGGAGGTCGTGGGTTCACCCGAAACCGATCACCGCATCGTGCGGCCCGATGCACGTCTTGAAGAGCGCGAGGTTGGTGAAATCACCCACGCCATTCTCGACGAGATGCCGGAGATATTCCGGACCGTGCTGGTCATGCGCGAGTTTGAGGAGATGGCCTACCAGGAGATCGCCGATGTCCTCGACATCTCTATTGGAACCGTCGAATCGCGCCTGTTTCGGGCGCGCGCCCGCTTCAAGGAGAAGCTGGTCACGAAGTACCCCGAGTTCGCCCAGGGGGTGGACGAATGAATTGTGAACATGCTCGACCGCTTGTTCCCCTCTACCTCGACGGGGAGCTGAATTCTGCGCAGAGCTCAGAACTGCGCCCGCATCTACTCAACTGCCCCGCTTGCCGTAGCGTGGCTCAGTCTGCACAGGCGCTACACGCCTGGTTTGTGCCGACGCCCGAAGTGCCTGTGCCTGCCGGGTTCGCCGCCCATGTGGCGCGCCGCGCCGTTGCGGGCGATACGGGTAGCGGGGCCGGTGGTTCGGCTCCTATTGGGGGTGCTGATTCTGATCGCCGCACCCAGGAGCCCGTACTGCAGTTTGTGTTGCAAGCCCTCGCTGTCGCTGCGGTGGCGTTGGTGGTCCTCTCGATCGCGATGCGTCGCTTGGACCAGCCGAGCCCCGATGAACTCAAGGCGCACGAGAACCAGGCATTGGATGGCAGTCTCTTTGCCTTGGACCAGATCAATCGCGAGGAGCTGCGGGCGGCCAAGGCCCGGGCCAGTGGGCCCGGGGGGGCCCAGAGCGATGGGTCTGAACAATGAGTGACCCCCGGCCCTGGATCGCTCTCCTGTGCGGCGTGACCTTCCTCAGCGGAGCGGGAGCAGGAGTCCTGTTCTCGCGCGCCACCGGCAGCGAGACTCCAGAGGGCCCGTTCGGCGGGTACGCGACTCTCCTGCACCAGGAGTTTGATCTGAGTCAAGAGCGCCGCGCCCACTTGGACGTCATCTTGCGCGAGTACGATGCGGACATTCGCCAGGTCAGCCTGGCCCACAGGGCCGCCTACCACGAATCCCTGCAATCCGACTTGCGCCCCATCGGAATCGAGTACAACGGCTACATCCGCGACAAGGTTTTGCGCCCAGAGCAACGTGCTCACTTTGACGCGCTGGCCATCGGCATTCCCTTCCCCCCCGAACAAGTACAGCGCTGACCATGGCCCGATCCTGCGGCATCCATCTCGGATCCCGCCAATTCGAGATGGTGGTTCTCGATGGCGGCCCCAAAAAGCAAACCCTCGTGGCTGCGGAGGCCGGGGAGTTTGATCCGAACTCGGACAATCCTGCCCGGGCATTGAAAGAAGTTCTGACGCGCTTGAAGGTGTCCAAAGAGAACGTCGGCCTCGTTATCAATGCTAGCAGTGCGGCTTTCCGCCGGGTGACCTTGCCTCTGACGGATCCAGCCAAGATCGAACAGGTCTTGAAGTTCGAGGTCGAGAAGGATCTCCCGCAGTGGGACATCGACGATGTGGTGGGCGACTACCTGGTCCTGGCGGACACTGAAGTCTCTTCAGACTTGCTCGTGACTGCTGTCCCGAAGGAAAGCCTGGGCGCGGCCTTGGATCTGTGCAGCAAGGCTGGAGTGGAACCCTACGAGGCGGAGCTCGAAACAACCGCGATGGTGAACGCCGCCCTGTACTCGGGGCTCTGTCCGGTCGATTCAGCCCAAGCATTTGTACACGTGGGCGAAAACTCGACGTCGGTTGTGATTGTGGATGCAGGCAAGGTCAACGACATGCGGGTTGTGCACCTGGGCGCCCTCGGTGCAAAGAGTTCACCGGCGGCGGAGGATTCGTCATCAGATGACGAGGAGACAGCGCCGGAAGAGTCTGGCGCTGTGGAGACGGTCGATCCGGAAGAGGTCGCCCGCCAGCAGGCCTTCGCCGTGGCCCGTATCCGGCGGGAATTGGGCCGCAGTATCTCAGCCGCTCGGACCCGCAATCCGATTGAATCCATCCACATCTGTGGGCTCGAGATGCCAGGCCTGATGGATGAGCCGCTGATGGACATTCCCCTCGAAAGTCTCAACGCCTTTGGTCCGGACGGTTCGACGGTAGCCCAGGAGTTACCTATCGAGAACCGCGGCCGTTGGGTTGCGGCCTTCGGAGCGGCGTTGCGCGAACTGGGTGGCGGCCCCCTCAAGCCCAAACTGCGCCGCGAAGAACTCACCTACGCGGGCACATGGGAGCGCGTGGAGTTTCCTGTAGCCGTGTGCAGTCTGCTGTTGGCGACCTTGTTGGCGGTGATGTTGATCCTGCAGCAAAAGGAGCTGACGGTTCTAAACAACTACGGAGCAGGCCTTTGGAACACCTGGTCCAACGAATACATGCTGGGACAGCGGCGCCAAGGGAGACCGGGCAAGCTCGATCCTCCCCCCCAGTCGATCTCGGAGTTCGTGACGAAACTGGAGGACGGGGTGGCAGGGGCAGATGGCGTCCCGCTCAACGAAGACTACCTCGCCGCAACGAAACGGATTGATGCCTTGCTTCGCAGGGAAGTTGCGGACCTGAAGATCGAGTTGGGTGCGGATGCCTCCCTCAAACAACCTCAATCGGCTCTCGTGGGAGCACACTTGATCCTGGATCTCCTTGACCAACACAAGGACACCTGGCGTCCGTCGATTCGCAAGCTCGAAGCGACGACCTTAAATATGGCCAAGTCCAGTCAGGACGAATACGTCAGGATCAAGCTCTCTATGGTGCTCCTGGCAGAGAACGCACAGACCGCCGCCTCGAATTACGAGGCCCTGCTCACCGAGCTGAGCCAGCAACCCTGGTACAAGTCTCACACCCGCTCCAACGTCGTCACCTTGAACAACGACCAGGGTCTCTTCATCGACAACATGCCCATCGACGTGGACGTGTCAATGTTCTACGAACAGCAGCGCCTGCAGGCACTGGAGGCCTCGCAGTGATCCACACGATTTCGATCCACACGCTTTCGAGTTCCGTGTTTGCCGGTTGTTCGCAGGAGCAGTCCCGATGAAATTCCTCAAGACCATGACGTTTGCCCAGGGCATGATCATCATCTGTCTGGTTGGGTCTATTGCTCTGGCCCCACGTTTGTTCAGCAATCACAACAAGATCAAGTCACTGACAGCAGCGGTGGCAGAGGGTGGTGAGCTGTCGTCGCTCGTGGCGCGCATTCAGTCCAACTCTCAACTCTATAGCCAGCTGCACGAGCAGAAGAGTGGCGAGTCACTGCAGGGCCAAGGTCGGGCGACCGAGTACATTCTGAGAGTTGCCGGTGGTGACAGCGTGGACTTGGGCCGCATCAACCTTCCCAAGCCCAGTAGGGCTTCGGCGGGCAGTGGCGCCTTTGACGAGACGTTCACAATCAAGCCAGCCGATCCCAACCGAGCATTCGACCGAACGCGCATAGGCAATTTCCTGTTCTCCTTGGAGGACGGAACACGGCGCCTGCGAGTGACACAGTTGATTCTCACGGCCCTGAACGAGGCGGGCAAGACGCGGGTCAAGCACGAGGAATTCCCTTCGGACAACTGGGCCTTCTCCTGCAAGGTCACTTCACGCAGCCGGCCACCCACGGAGTAGCCCAGGCAACCCTGCCGTCCTAGGCTTCGATCGTGTGCGCGCTGGGTTTCAACTCGGCGTGGTACTTCTGAAGGCTGCGCACGGACAGTTCATCCCGCTGCATGGCTCCCAGGGCTGACACGACCATGCGGATGCCAGCAAGGGTCGTCACGCACGGGATGCCCACCGAGATGGCCGCCGCCCGAATGGCGGAGTCATCGTGTCGCTGTTGTTTGCCAGCCGGTGTGTTCAGCAACAGGTCGAGTTCGCGGTTCTTGACCATGTCCACAATGTGCGGGCGACCTTCATGAACCTTGTTGACCCGCGTGGCCTTTAGCCCCGCGCTGGTCAGCGCCTTGTGCGTGCCATCGGTGGCGATCAACTCGAAGCCCAAATTCACGAGCATGCGGGCCTCCCCGATGATGGCCCGCTTGTCGCTGTGTTTGACCGTGATCAGTACCCGTCCGTGCCGGGGCAGGTGCATTCCCGCAGCTTGGTAGGCTTTCACGAACGCGCAGCCCAGGTCGTAGTCGATGCCCATGACCTCGCCGGTAGAGCGCATCTCAGGGCTCAAGATCATGTCGGTCCCCGGAAACTTATTGAACGGGAAGACGGGGGCCTTCACCGCGAAGTAGGGGGCCGTGATTTCTTCGGTGAAGTTGAGCTCCTCGAGTGTCATGCCTGCCATGACCTTGGCCGCAAGCTTTGCCAAGGGGACGCCGATGGCCTTGGAGACAAACGGCACGGTACGCGATGCCCGCGGGTTGACTTCGATGATGTAGATCTCATCACCCTTCACCGCGAACTGAACGTTCATCAGTCCCTTGACACCCAGCTCCATGGCCATGGCCTTCGTGGAACTCGCGATCTCGTCGACGATCTCGGTGGCCAACGTGTGTGTGGGCAAGACGCAACAGGAGTCTCCCGAGTGAATGCCGGCCTCCTCGATGTGTTCCATGATGCCGCCGATGACCACGCGTTCACCATCGCAGATGGCGTCCACGTCCACCTCGATGGCGTCTTCGAGGAATTTGTCCACCAAGATCGGACGATCGGGCGATGCCTGGACCGCGTTCTGTATATAGCGATCGAGGCTCTCGTCGTCGTAGACGATCTCCATGGCTCGGCCCCCCAAGACATAACTCGGGCGCACAAGCACGGGGTAGCCGATGTTGCGCGCAGCTTCGAAGGCCTCTGCAACATTCGTGGCGATTCCGTTGGGAGGTTGGCGCAGACCGAGCGTGTCCAACATGCGGCCGAATTGCTCGCGATCCTCTGCCCTGTCGATAGAGCTGACGGACGTGCCGATGAGCGGCGCCCCGGCCCGGTCCAGGTCACCTGCGAGGTTGAGGGGCGTCTGGCCCCCGAACTGGACAATGATGCCCTTGGGCTTCACCACATCGACTATGTTCATCACATCCTCGTGGGTGAGCGGTTCGAAGAACAGATCGTCAGATGTGTCGTAGTCCGTGGAAACTGTCTCTGGGTTGGAATTGACCATGACCGCATCGCAGCCAATTTCCTGAGCGGCGAACGCAGCGTGAACGCAGCAGTAGTCGAACTCGATGCCCTGCCCGATACGGTTGGGTCCGCCGCCCAAAATCATGATCCGTTCGCGCTCGGAAGGCCGGTACTCGTTTTCGTCCTCCCACGTTGAATAGTAGTAGGGCGTGACCGCCGGGAACTCTGCGGCGCAGGTATCTACCAACTTGTAAGTTGGAATGATGCCCGCCGCGATGCGCTCGGCCTTGACGGTTTCGGCTGTCGTTCCCGCCGCCAGGGCAATCTGAGTATCCGCGTAGCCTAGACGTTTGGCCTCGCGCAGAGTGGGGCCGTCGAGCAACTTGCCCGACAGTTCCTGCTCAAACTGCACCAGCTCGCGCATGTTCTCCAGGAACCAACGATCGATCTTGGTGGCCGCATGGATTTCCTCTGTACTCCAACCTGTCCGATAGGCCGCGCGAAGCCAGAGCAGTCTCTCTGCGTTGGGTGTGCGCAGGCGTGAAGCCAGGAGTTCGCGGTCTTCCGAGAGCCCCTCCACGGGGTCCCTTCCGTTCAGCCCGAACCCCGGATTGCCCGTTTCCAATCCGCGAATCGCCTTTTGCAGGGACTCTTTGAACGTGCGGCCGATGGCCATCGTTTCGCCGACACTCTTCATCTGCGTCGTCAACGCTGGGTCGGCCCCGGGAAACTTCTCGAAGGCGAAACGGGGAATTTTGACGACGCAGTAGTCGATCGTGGGCTCGAACGACGCGGGCGTTTCGCGCGTAATGTCGTTGCGAATCTCATCGAGCGTGTAGCCCACAGCGAGTTTTGCAGCAAATTTCGCAATTGGGAAGCCCGTGGCTTTGGAGGCCAGGGCCGAGGAGCGCGAAACCCTTGGGTTCATTTCGATTACCAAGACCCTGCCCGAATCGGGGTCGATGGCGAACTGGCAATTGGAACCTCCACACTCCACGCCGATCTCGCGCATGATCGCGATTGAGGCATTGCGCAGGTTTTGGTACTCCCTATCCGTCAGAGTTTGACTGGGCGCAACGGTTACCGAATCTCCGGTGTGGACGCCCATGGGGTCGAGGTTCTCGATGGAGCAAATGATGACGACGTTGTCTTTCTTGTCGCGCATCACCTCCATTTCGAATTCCTTCCAACCCAGGAGGCTCTCTTCCACAAGGACCTCGTTGTTCATCGAGAGCGAGAGCCCGCGGGCGACGATCTCCTCGAATTCTTCCACGTTGAAAGCCACTCCGCCTCCAGCGCCACCGAGCGTGAAGGCCGGACGAATGACGCACGGCAGGCCGATCTGAGCCATCACGCGTCGGGCGTCATCCATGGAGCGCGCCACGCCGGAGCGCGCACACTCGAGCCCGGCACTGGCCATGGCCGAGCGGAACAGGTCGCGATCCTCAGCCTTGCGAATGACCTCCGCCGTAGCACCGATCATCTCGACCCCATGCCGTTCAAAGACACCCTTGTCGAACAGCTCGAGTGCCGTGTTCAAACCCGTCTGGCCACCGAGCGTCGGTAGCACTGCATCCGGTTTCTCCAGCGCGATAATCTTCTCGACGGCCTCCGCGGTGATCGGCTCGATGTAGGTTTCATCGGCCGTCTCCGGATCCGTCATGATCGTCGCCGGATTCGAGTTGACCAGAATGACCCGATAACCCTCTTCGCGCAGGGCCTTGCAGGCCTGAGTCCCGGAGTAATCAAATTCGCAAGCCTGCCCGATGACGATGGGGCCACTGCCGATGATCAGGATGGACTCGAGGTCGTCGCGTCGCGGCATGGAGGGGGCCGGGCGAGGGGTAGGTTGGTTGCGGGGTCGGGGTCGAAATCAGAACCCAGACGGCGGGTCCTAAACTGCCCCATTGAATCACACCGTGCGCCGGAAAGCGACGCAGGCCGCTCGATTCATCGCGGCCTGTAGGCCTGCCCGGCGGACAAGGTCTGCTCCCCGTTGGGGGAGAGAATCGTCACCTCCTCGCGTGGGTGGAGAATGCGGTCTCGCCAGAGCTCTTCTCCCTCCGAGCCTTGGTCCAGAAAGACCACCCGGCCTTGACCGGGCTGCGAGTCCTCGACCACGGGCCAGGTCAGAAGCTCCAAACCCCAGCGCACGGACGCCAGGTAGCGCCGCTGCGGGTCGGCGCTGAGAATCCGGTCCGTCGTTTGCAATTCCGAACGCAGGGCGGACCTCCATTCGCGCAGGGGGTCCCTGTGCGTCGAGACGGAGGCGCAAGCCAACAAGGCCAGGGCCTGGGGCATGAGCAAGGCCAGGCCGACTTTCAGGCTCAACGTGTCCTGTTCACGCCTGGAGAGCCAGTCCGCCAGGCCCACCGCAACTGCCGGAAGCAAGAACCCGCCAACAGGCCCCCAGCCAACGCTACCGGCCACCACCGGAGCAAGCGCCACCAGACACCAAGGCACCACCCAGCTTGGAGGTGGTGTTTCCTGGGGGAGTCGGCGCCCAAGCAACAGGCCGTAGAGACCGAGGACTCCCACGCCCAAACCGCCTAGCCCGGCCAGGGTCCACTGGGACCACTGGCTCAAGCCCCCCTCGCGGCCTGCAAGCACGGAGCCCAATAGGTGCTGGACTGAGCTCTGTCCGGTCATTGGATCTAGGAGAATCCAAAGGCACACCAAGATCAGCATCGAGAAGACTACGGCCCCCACGCTGCCCCCCAAGCGGTGCCGTGCCTTGTGTTGCGTGAGCGCCCAGACCGTGGCGGGGTAGAGCAGCAGATTCTCTGGACGCAGCAGAAAGGCGAGCAGGAAGGTCAGGCTCACTCTCCACAGGTAGCCTCCTGGAACCCGTTCTTTCACGTTGAACAAAGTGCCCATCAAGAGCGTGGCTCCGAGCACGCCCGGCGCGAAGTTTCCAGGCTGAGTTGCACCGAGCCAAGCAAGCCCGCTGAGGAGGGAGGCCAGTGCGGCCCACAGTGCTATTCCGCGCTGGAAGCCGATGGTGGCCAGTAGGGACGCCATGGCCGGCAAGCACAGACCGTAGGCCAGGGCTGAGAGAAGGAAGCAGGCTTGCTCGGCTCCGAGCCCGAAACCGCGCAGAGCGGTCGCGAGGGGGAACACCAGGCCGTAGGACAACCCGCCCTCTTGGCCAGCGACCATCCTCGGCAACTCCATGGCTCCCCACAGCCGTTCAGAGGGCAGGCCAAGCGCGAACAGCGCCAACCCCAAACCGAAGACCCAGGTCTGGATCCGGCCCCGCCGTTTGGCCGCGATGTGGGCCTGGTTCACGAGGGCCGCCAACTCCTCGCGCGGGTACGACTGGTCCGCCGTGGGATCGTTGGGGCCCGGCTCGACGGGATGGACTCCTTGCATGGGCTGATTCGGACTCAGGCTAGGAGTGATTGCAAGACCTCGTTGTCCAATACAACGCCCAAGGCGGCCGCGCCCGGCCTGCGCACCAGCACGAACTCCGGCTGGCCGACCGAGCCCTTCTTGTCGTGCGCCAGTCCCACTAGCAGGCCGGCTGGGTCGAGGTCGTAAGCACTACTCAGTTCGGAGAGGGTCGCTGGCAGGGCGAGTGCTTGCTGTAGCCTCTGCACCCGACGTGGAAGGGTTGGGTCCTCGAGCAATCCGGTCGCAGCACTGGCTTGCAGGGCCAGGGTCAAACCGACTGAAACGGCGATGCCATGGGGCACCGCCCCATAACCCGCACAGTGTTCGATGGCATGGGCAAACGTGTGGCCTAGATTGAGCGCGCGGCGGGGCCCCTGCTCCAAAGGATCTTCAGACACGATGGTCGCCTTGGTTTCAACGCAGGCTGCAACCAGGGCGGTGGTCGTCTCGGGTTCAAAGCGTAGGAGGTCAGCAACTCCTGTCTCGAGGCTCGTGAGCAGAGTCTCCCCGCCCAAGACCGCGGTCTTCAAGACCTCACCCAGACCGGAGGCTCGTTCTTCAGCGGGCAGGGTGCTGAGGGTGTGCGGGTCAGCAAACACCGCCCGCGGCTGATAAATCGTGCCTGCCAGGTTCTTGCCTTGGAGCAGATTGACGGCCGTCTTCCCACCTACCGAGGCGTCGACTTGGGCCAGCAAGGTGGTGGGGCAGTGGACGAGCTTCACCCCGCGCTTGAATACAGACGCAGCCAGACCTCCCAGGTCCCCAATGGAACCCCCGCCGAAGGTGATCACAGTCGAGGCGCGGGAGAGTCCTGCCCCTGCCATGGCATCCAGCACTTGGGCGAGTCGATCGAGGGTCTTTGCGCCTTCGCCGCCCTCGATTTCCAGGCGCGGTGCTGAATCGAGTCCGCGCAATTCGCGGCCATGCAGGGACCACGCTTTCTGATCGGCGAGGACGAACAGGCCCCCATCAAGGAGCTGTTCAGAACCCACGGACTCCAGTGCGCCGCGACCCACGTGAACCCGGTAAGGGGGATCCGTTTGGACCTCGACGCAACGAATGCTCAAGTGCTCTCCGCCCCGACCTGCCCGCGCTCGTTGCGCGCCCTGCGGCGCCGCACAAATTCCTGCCGCAGCTGTTCGGCCGCCGCCTTGTCCCGATTCAGGAGGAAGAAGACCATAGAGACGATCAGCAGCGTCATGCCCAGGACGCCGAACAAGATGTAGGAAGCCGTTGGATCGGGGACGGGGACGAACGGAGTCACTTCGCTCATGACGAAGAAGGGCGCCCGGTGTGGGCTGTTGTCCTGCTTCTTGTAGTAGACGTTCTTGAAGAAGTAGCCCTTGGCGGTGACCAGGCGCGCCTCTCCGTAACGCTGATCGAGCTCAGGCTGATCAAACGGTCCGACCCACTGGATGACACCCGTCGCGCCAGACCAGTTGAAGTTCCCGATCCACCCGTGGGTCATGGTCTTCAAGCGCAGGCCGTTCTCGTCAGCGCGTTCGGTCCAGGCCCCGAGATTGCGGCTGACGGGGATGCGGAAGGGAACCCCCCGGAATGCCTCGCCGCCTTGCAAGATCCCGTTGAGCCTCTCGTTGTTCAGTTCCGGAGCGTTCTCCCAATATTCCGTCTCGTTTAGAGCCCGAGCTCGCAACAAGAGTTGATCGAGGTGCTCGCGCGGGAGGCCGGAGACGTCCTGAATCTCGTCGTCGGCCACGCCGTCGATTAGCGACAAACGCAAGGCCTGGTCATCCAAGGGGATGGTGAGCGGTGTCGAGTGTGTGACGGATCGTGAGGCAATCAGCGGGGCGTCGACAAACCCGTCAGGCGTCTCGGCGCTCAGCATTTGCACGAGCACGCCTTCGATCATCAGGTGCTCACCCACGACCGCCGGGCTATCGGGCGCGGTTGTGTACGCGAAGTGGGCGGTGCCGCCACCGTCGAGGGCCAGAGTTCCGTAGGTCTCTTCGAATTTCACTCCCTGGCGCTGCCGCACCGACAGAGTCTGGACCTGCCCACGCAAGCGCAGCGGTTTCACGCGCGCGGCACCGGGGTCGGCGGCAATTGCGGCGCAACCCTGGGCGTCGAGATCTTCAATGCCCAGAGCCTCATAATTCCTCCAGGTCAGCAGCTTTGTGTAATACAGAAGCGCTGTCAGCGCAGCGTCACTGACGTGCAGTCTCTGCTCGGGTGTTGCATCGCGAATCGCAGACAGCACCTCCTGTTGATCAAACACGATCGTCTCGATTGCCGGTTCGTTCGGCACCTGCACGCTTTGGCCGGGCAGGTCGAGGGACCCGTTCGGGTCCGATTCGCCATCACCCATCTGGTAGAACACATAGAGGGCCGCCAACAGAATGGTGGCTCCACCCATGAGCAATAGCCGGCGCTTGTCTCGGCGCGCGAGCTCTTGGGCTTCCTCGAGGGTCATCTTCTTGCCCCTCGAAGAGGGGATGTTACTTTTCATGAGGACAGTGCCTGCGGGGTTTGGGTTGAGGCGTGGGCAGCGGCGGCGTCCACAAAGGCGCGGAAGAGTTGGCGGTGCGGGGCGGGTTCACAAGAGTCCGATTCCGTCAGCCCCAACTCCGGGTGCCATTGCACTCCAATGGCGAAGGGGTGTTCGGAATGCTCGATCGCTTCCACCAAACTCTCTGAGTCCCATCCCACTGTGATCCAGGGTTCGGACACTCGCTCGAGGGCTTGGTGGTGGCGCGAGACGACTTGGACGTCTTGGGGGCCTACCCCCATGGCTCGCGCCAGTTTCGAGTTCGCCAGCACGCGTACCCCATGCTGAATCCCGCACCCGTGTTCCTGGCAGCCAGGGCGATCCTCTGGGAGGTGCTGCAGCAGCCCCGCGCCCCCCGCAATACCCAGGACCTGCATGCCATAGCAGATCCCCAAGACGGGCAGGTTGGTGGAGATGGCCGTCCGAGCCAGGTGCAAATCCTGATCCTGCTTCACGGCCGGCGTGACGACGGCCGCGCTGTGCGTCTGGCCGAGCCCCAGTCGTGCTGCATCAAAGTCGTCACCGCCGGTAAGGAGCAGGCCGTCCACCCGCTCGAGCAAGGCATCCCATTGCTGGCAATCGCCTAAAGGCGGAATGGCAAGAGCCACCGCCCCCGCTTCAAGCAGCGGTGCGACGTAGCGGTTGCGCAGGCGAAGCTCCTCGCGACCATCGGCGTCGAGCACTCCACTCACAGCGATCAGGGGGGCGCGTTGCATCAGCCCATTATGGAAGGCGGAGCCCGAAGGGCCAGGGTGCGAGCGACGGAGACTCGCAAGAGGGTAGGATCTCGCCCCAATGGGCTGGATGATCGACATGCTGAGTGTGGCTCTGGGGTTCGTGCTGCTCTCCAGGGGCGCCGCGCTCTTGGTGGATGGCGGATCAGCCCTGGCCAAGCGCTGGGGCGTGCGGCCATTTGTTGTGGGTCTCACCGTCGTCGCTTGGGGTACCTCACTGCCCGAGGTCGTCGTGTCAGCGCTGGCCGCAGCCCAGGGTCGGCCGGCGACGAGTCTGGGCAACGTCATTGGATCCAACATCGCCAACATCGGAATGGTCATCGGCGCGGCATCCATCGTGTTGCCCGCTGTCCTGAGCCGGCGGGCACCCCTGCGCGAGGGTTCATGGTTACTGGGGTCCCTGTTGTTGCTTTGGGGCCTGCTGCTTGACGGGAAGTTGCAGCGCTGGGAAGCCATCATCCTGATCGCGACTTTTGTCGCACACACACTGCACTTGTTCTTGAGTCGTGGTGGGGCGGGCGCGGCATCGAATGAAGAGCTGACCGAGCCGTCAAGCGCGGCGAAGACCTGGTTCCTGGTCCTGATCGGTAGCGCCGTGATCTACGCAGGCGCGCAGTCGGTCATGTGGGGTGGCACACACATCGCAGATCGCCTGGGCATGGGCGACACGTTCTTAGGCCTGACGATCCTTGCGATTGGATCTTCCTTGCCCGAGCTGTTTGCCTGCTTGACCAGTGCGCGCAAGGGAGAAGCGGGCATGAGCTTGGGCAACGTAATTGGCAGCAACGTCTTCAATACTCTGGCCGTCACAGGTGTGGCTGGCGCGCTCAGTCCCTTTGGTGGCGGAGAGCAGATCGAACTTGCCCTCGCGAGAGACTTCCCGGCGTGCCTGGGATTCACTCTCACGCTTCTGTTGCTGCCCAAGCTGGCTCACGGAATCTTGAATTCCAGCTGGCGCCGATTGCCCGGGTTCGCGTTGCTACTTGGGTACGCCGCCTACCTGATCTGGATCAGTGTGAGCGGGTGAGCAGGGCGGTTCCGATCAGGCGGTAGAGCAGTCGCGCTCCAACGACAGCGTCCCAGCTCTCACCTGCCTTGTCACCTCCGGGGCCCGGGCTGACTTCGCACAAATCGAGACCGACGACCCGCCGCCCGGAGTTTGTCAGCTCTTCTAGCCAGAGCATGGCCTCGTGCCAGCCGAGCCCACCCGGGACAGGCGTTCCAGTTTGGGGGCACAGGCTGGGGTCCAGGCCATCGACATCGAAGGTCACGTAGACCTGGGCAGGTAGCCGATCGAGGCTGCGTCGCACCAACTCGCGCAGGCTCAAGCCATCGATGCGTGTGCGCGCCCATTGGTCGTCGAAGACCGTGTGGATCGCCCCTTCGCTGGCTTCGATCGCGCGTGCTTCCGCTTCACCGAGATCGCGCACACCCACCTGCAGCACCTGGCCCAGGTCGGGCGCATCGCGCAACACGTTGTGCAACACCGATGCGTGGGACCACTCGAAACCCTCGAAGCTCTCTCGCAGGTCGGCATGGGCATCGAAGTGCAGGAGCCCCATGCCTGGGTGCCGGTTGGCGCAGGCCAGGATGGCGCCGTAGGGCACTGAGTGGTCGCCCCCCAATGTGACGGGCAATCGCGCTTGGTCGAGGCATGCGCTCGTGCTCTCGAACACGAAGGAATTGAGCTCGGCACCAATCGCGTCAACCCGCTCGCGCATCGAATCCCGTTCAGCGGCGGGCGCAGTTGGGTCGTGAATGCGTTGTACGAGGCTCGAAGCCTCTTCATTCCATGCGCGGACCACTGGCGAACTGTCGAGCAGGCAAATCCCGCTTTCGTAGGGCTTGCCTGTCTGACGATCGTGCAGATCAACTTGGTGACTGGCAGCTTCTACAGCGGCGGGGCCGTGAGCCGTCCCCCGGCGGTAGCTCGTCGTGGCCTCGAAGGGCACGGGCAGGACCCGTACGCCAGCATCCTCGTGGCTTGTGCTCAGTCCAAACAGGCCGCTGCCCGGGAGGGCCGACGCATCGGGGTCGAAGGGGGCGGTCACGCCCTCAGGATCCCACCCCGGACCCGTTGGCGCAACGCGACTGAGCGCTCAGCCCATCAGGGATTGGGGCTAGATCTGGCAATGTTGCCCCAGAAGCGTTGAATGGGCGGGCGCTCCGTGGGTACGGGGCCTTTCCTGCATCTCAGTCCCCCGAACCATCATGGCACAGACAATTGACGTGGAAGGCCGATCCTCCAATCCCGGCCCGCGAAAGGCCCCCCGGAAGGCCAGCGGATTTTCTCCCCGAGTACTGAGCGCGGCCCTGTTGGGTCTCGCCGCGGGAGTTCTAGCCCTCATGGCCATCACCGGGAAACTCGGGGTGATCAACGTTGAATCGAAGGAGGTGGCGGTAGTCGTGAACTACGTCTCCGGAGAAGACCGGGTCGTCAAGACCCCGGGCTACTGCTTCTATCTGCCCTTCATCGAAGAGGTCTTCATCTTCGACCGCAGTCAGCAGCGCTTCATCATGGAGGGTGCTCGGTACAAGGACTCCAACCACGTGCCGCAGCTCACCGTGCGCGCTAGCGACGGGTCGAGCTTCTATTTCGAGGAGATGCCGATTCAGTATCAGATCCGGCCCGAGATGGCGGATAAGCTGCTGCACGACTCCGGGCCAGGACATGCCTACAAAGAGGATTGGGTCAAGGCCCACGCCCGTTCGATTTTGCGCGACGAGTTTGGTCGTTTCACGCCGGTCGAGGCTGCGAACCCCACGGTCTTCTTGCAGGCCCTCGCCGAGTGCAAGCGGCGCCTGAATCTGGCCCTTGAGGACCACGGCATCGAGGTCGTCCTGATCGGCACCCCGACGCCCAAGTTCGATCGTGCCTATGAGCAGGCGATCGAGGACCGCAAGTCCGCGGACCAAGAAGTCGAACGCCTCGAAGTCGTTCTCGACCAACTCGTGGAGGAACGGGACCAAAAACTCGCCACCGTAGAACGCCAAAAAAGCGTTGAGATGGCCGAGTTGAAGGGTGAGTTGACCAAGGACCTGCGCGAGGCGGAGCGCAGCAGAATCCAGGTAGAGCGCGGGGCTGACGCGTTCGCAACACGCCGCAAGCTCGAGGGTGAGGCCGAGAGGGTCGGAAAGACCCAGGAAGCGCGTGGTCTGGTGGCACGTTTCACAAAGGAGGCGGAAGGCCTGGAGAGTCAGGCCAAGGCTCTCGAGTTGAAGGGCGACGTCGTCGTTCGCGAAGCGTTGGTCAAGAAGCTGCTCGGAATTGACTTCACCCTCGTCCCCTATAGCCGCGATCCACGACCCACAAGGCTTGAACACACGGGTGCGACCGACCTAGGCGCCCTCTCTGGTAACACGCAAGCACGGAGGAACAACTAATGCAAAAGCTAGCCAAACTCCTCGCGGTCTGCCTCGGGATCGTCGCACTGGTCTTCGTCGCCGTGGCATCGATTTTCGAGCAGGTTCCCCCGGCCAAGATCGGAGTCAAGCAGAACAACCTCGGTGGCGGCATCGTGGAAGAGGACTTCCTCACGGGCTTCCATCTTGGAATTACCGGTGTTCACAAGTGGCACCTGCTCGACAAGACCACCCACTTCCTGACCTATGCCAAGCAGCCCAGTGGCAAGGGGCTAGGGATGGAGCGGCCGGTGCTCGACATCCGGACCAAGGACAACAACTTTGCCTTCTTCGACGTCACGGTTACCTACCGCATCAAGAAAGACGAGGGCTACATGATCGTGAAGGACGGCAACCAGGACAAGTACAAGACCATGGCCGACACGGCCATCAACAAGGTGCTACGTGCTGAATTGGCCCAGCTTTCCTCCGAGGAGGTGTACGACACGGATACACGTCTAGCACTTGTGGCGCGGGCCATGCCCATCCTGAAGGATGAGCTGGGAATCCTGCATCTCGAGCCAGAGGGTCTGCTGATCCGTGCCGTCAATTTCCCCGATGTGTACGAAACCAAGCTGCGCATGAAGCAACTGACCCAGCAGCAGAAGCTGCTCGCTACCGCACAGCGCAAGGTGGAAGACAAGCAGGCCCTGACCGAGGGCTACGAGGCCCAGACCACCGCGCAGGAGAAGGAGAAGCGCGGGGATTGGGACAAGAAGTTGCAGACGGAGTCTTCAGAGAATGAAGTTGCGATTGCTGAGATTTCTGGCGAGGCAGAGAAGTACAACCAGGAAACGCGCGCCTCGGCTGAAGCGGACTTTGCCACGGCCGTCGCCGATGGTGAGCTGGCCATGGCCAAGGCACAGGCCCTACGCGATGAGTTGCGTAACCAAGCCTTGAACACCGTGGGAGGGCGCATCTACCTAGCCCGTCTGGCGGCCGAGAACCTGCGCTTCGAGAGCGTGACCTTGAACTCCAACGACCCCTCGATCCCCTCGATCATCGACATCGACGGTTTGGTGAAACTGCTGGTCGGGACGGAGTCCAACTCAGACGACTAGCAGGGGCCCCGCCAGGGGCGATCTTGGGCCGACACTGGGCCGGACCCGGGCATGGCCCAGGTCTGGCCCTTCTTCATGCCCTGGGGGCCTACCAGACCGATTGCTCGCGGGAATCGACCAGATCTCCCAACATGCGTGGGGGGGGGCGGCGTTCACCCCCTCAGACGCCTCGAGCATTCATGTCTGTAGATACCCCTTCCGTACTCCTGGAGCGTCACCGTTCCGGGGACCCAACAGCCTTTGTAGCCCTCGTTCAGGGCTACCA
>Ga0209992_10000079_pt1 | contig 144544 bp, 136 predicted proteins | sample 2SBtaG_2_FD_182564 | JGI IMG/M metagenome (GOLD analysis project Ga0209992, IMG submission 182564) | Deep subsurface microbial communities from Kolumbo volcano to uncover new lineages of life (NeLLi) - 2SBTROV12_ACTIVE470 metaG (SPAdes)... | ecosystem: Environmental > Aquatic > Marine >... | reverse complement strand
TACATACGCTATCTTATTCATGGACGATCTCCTTCTTTATTGTGTTAGTTATAAGAAATTGAGCCTTTTTATTACTAACACGTTTAGAGGTTGATCGTCTGTTTCATATTATCTGACGACTAACGGGAGGAAGAATCTCGACTCGATTCAATAAAATAATTTCTTTTTGCCTTTCAGCTTTCTTCTGTGTTTTTCTGTGTCCTTCTGTGGCTAAGCATTCTTCTTGATTTACTCCAAATGTTCTCGTATCGTAAGATTATCCAATATAACGATATAGAAATTTCAAATGCAGAAACCAATTAAAGTCTTCATCAGCCACAGCCACGACTCCGATGATCATTCAGCCAAAGTGTTGGAACTATCCGAAAAGCTCCGAAAAGAAGGAATCGATTGCGATATAGATCAAGACCTAGTTGGCCCTCCAGAAGAAGGATGGCCTACTTGGATGGAAGACAAAATTGAAGAAGCTGATTTCGTTTTACTGTCTTTTACTGAAACCTACTTAAGAAGATATCGTAAAAAAGATTTGGAGTGGGTGAGGAGTAAGTTGGAGGTGAGAGGGTAGTGGTGGTCGTAGTTCGACAGGCTCACTGTGACAATTTTTTATTTCAGGGTGACAATTGTTTAAGGCGAGGCGAGATCCTTCACCGATACTGCGTATCGCTTCTGGATGACGGGCAGAGGGGACTTTGTAATCCTAGCCCCTTATTTCATCGTTTCTACAGGAGTTTTTTGTAGCAGGCTAACTAATGCATAGGGTTCGACAGGGCCGTCGCATTGCATCCAAATGGTTCCGTTGCCGCCGTGGGCAACTTCGATAGCTTTACCATTATTATCTTCCATTGCCGTAATGGAAAAACGATATTGATCTGTTGGCGAAATGTATTCTAACTCGTCGCCCAACTCGATCCGATTTTTCACGTCCACTTCTATCCAGTTTCCGTCGCGAGTTTCTTTGATCATACCGGCATAAATTTGCGGTAGATTGGTTTCTTGTGGCGAGTCAAAATTTTCAGTTTTTGATCCAGAGTTTGGCGAAAGAAATGCGGAGGTGAATCCGCGATTAGATGTTTTATCCAATTCGCCAAGTAACGTGGGATCAAATTCTCGTCCTTCAACCAAATCGTCGATAGCTCGGCGATAGGTTTTGGTAGCTAGGCTCAGATAATATTCTGATTTGGTGCGGCCTTCCAGCTTGAAAGACATCACTCCCGCGTCTCGCATTTCCTTTAGGTACTCAAGAGCGCGCAGGTCCTTGGAATTCATGATATAGGTGCCGTGCTCGTCTTCTTCCATCGGCATCAGTTCGCCAGGGCGGTTGCTTTCTTCAATATAGAAATTTCCCTCTTGGGCTCTAGCGCTGCTATTACTATTGCTGGAACAGCCACCGCCATCGGTTGGTTTTGCTTCCAATACGTCGTATTCCCACCGGCAACTGTTGGTGCAGGTGCCTTGGTTGGCGTCGCGATGATTGAAATAATTCGAAAGCAAACATCGACCAGAGTAGGCGATACAGATGGCTCCATGGACGAATGATTCGAGTTCCATACCGGGTACTTTTTCATGGATCTCCGCGATTTCAGGCAACGAAAGTTCCCGCGACAAGATGATGCGCTTAACGCCTAAATCGTACCAAAACTTTGCCGACGGCCAATTGATGGTGTTGGTTTGCACCGAAAGATGAACGTCTACCCAAGGAAAATTTTGCAAAACATATTGAATCAAACCGGGGTCGGACATGATAAAAGCGTCGGGTTTTGCTTCGGCCAGTTGCGCTAGAGATTTTTTGAACGATTCGATTTTTCGGTTAGGCGGAAGTATGTTTGCGGTTAAATATATTTTTTTCCCAAGACCATGCGCATAATCCACGGCTTCTATTAACGAAGCGGTGGTGAATGGATTTTCCTTGGCGCGGAGCGAAAACTTGGGGACTCCTGCGTACACGGCATCTGCTCCGAATGCGTAGGCGTAACGCATTTTTTGCGGGCTACCGGCTGGCGACAATAGTTCTGGCGTGATCATTTATTTTCCTAAAAGTGGTAATTATTTGAATTGTTTGGATTATATCATGTCGTAAAACGACAATTGTAATTATTACGGGTCTGTTTATATTCCTGGCATACAGACGCTAAGATTCCGCCATTAAATGGACTTTGGCGGAATTGCGTATCTGGCTTTTGCTGGGGGATTATTAATGATCGATATCTTTTCCGCAATGCGGACAAACGGTGGTAGTTTTTTTCCGCGATTCCATGGCTTCGGAAAATCCAGAAGCGAGAATACCTGCCGGTAGAGCGAACATACCGATGCCAATAATTGCAATAATTGACCCCAACGCTTTACCAAACGGAGTGACTGGATAAATATCTCCATATCCAACGGTAGTCAACGTGGCCACTCCCCACCACATGGCTGCTGGAATGCTTGAAAACGCCTCGGGTTGGGCTTCGCGTTCGAGCAAAAACATCAGGCTGGAAGCGATTATGAGAAAGAAAAAACCAAAGATTAACGTAAGCAGAAGGTCTTCTTTTTTCTGGCCGCATACTTTGGCGAGGATTTGCAATGTTTTCGAGTATCGGTAAAGTTTGAAAACTCGAAAGATTCTCACGAAACGCAAAATTCTCACTATCCGCAAATCGACTGGAAACAAAAAATGCAGGATGAATGGCAATATTGCCAATAGATCGATTAAGGCCAATGGAGATAGCGCAAATTTGATACGGCCTTTGGTTGAGTGAGAGTATTCTTCCGATTCGACACAGGTCCATAACCTCAAAAAATATTCGATTGAAAAAACAACTAAGGAAAATGTTTCGAATGCGTCGCAATAATCGCCATAAGTTTTTCGCCATCCAGGAATGGTTTCTAGTATTACGGCAATGACATTGAGCAAAATCAGAACAAGTAACGCGATATCTAATACTTTGCTGGAAATATCTGTATCTGGAGCGGGTTCTAATATTTCGAACAAGCGTTTCCTGAAGCTGTTTGAATGAGGCTCTGAGTCGGACATTTAGGTAACCGCTCCATAAAGAAAGAGGAAGGTATATTAATCGGCAAGAAAGGAGTTATAAAAGCCGCGTAGAAATTAAAGAATAGACTGAAAAAAATTGCAACCGCTATTTGAAGAGCGCTTGCATTCTTAGGGAGGAGAATTTCTTCTAAGATTAATCTTGGGAGATTGGTTTTGGTTCTCTTTTGTTCATGTTTTCGACTACATTTAAAGCTGAGCGAAGTCGTTTGGCAAGGATTTTTAAGATTGGAATAAGAGATTGAGGGTTGCGCCGGGCCAGGGAGTTGAAGGCCTCCTGGGTTAATATGGACACCGTGCAATCTTCTAAGGCTGTTACCGTTGCCGTCCTGGGTAGTCCGTCAATCAGTCCCAATTCGCCAAAGATATCCTTTTCGTATAAGGTGCCCAACGAAATTCTTTCGCCGCTGTTTTTGGTTTTTGACACTTCAACGCTACCGGATTCTATAATATAAGCGCACTCACCGGGGGTGCCTTCTAAAAAAATACTCTTTCCTTTTTTTATGTATATTTTCTTCATAATCCAGGCAAACAAATTTACATTGAAACCATTATAGTCCAATGGGAGAATTTAATAAACAAATCGATTACTTATAATAGGAAAAAGAGTTGGATTTTTTAGGAAATTAGTCCCTTTTTAAAGACAAAGCCCGGTATTTTTGAAAAATTAGGTTTGTAAAACGTTAACGTTTGGGAAGAGTGTTAGAAAACCCAGTGAAGGATTTTCCTGAGTTTACCTTCGATCGCACCACTTTTTGATTGTTTTCAGAAAAAAGTAAGAAAAATAAGAGGCCTACAAAAGCTAATGTAATAACATAAAATCCTTTTGAAGATTTTTGTGGAGCTTTTTTCTTCAGGCCTATTTTAGTATTAAAAGGTTTGTCTTTTGGCGGTCGATTATTGGGATCGTAACCGTCAAATTTCCCATTTTCGGAAGAATTAATAAGGCTTCTTTTTCCTGATTTGGTTTTAATAGTACTCATTGTTAAGCTCCCTAAAAATTAATTCGCAAACTAATATACAAGGGTTAAAGCATTTTTTATGCCAAAGAGAATGGACAGGGAGGTTTAATGTGAGGAAGGCTTGAGAATATAAAGGTTTTCGCGATTACTGATTTAAAACCTGTCAAAAACGAATAAGTCCAATTGTATCAATTGTTTCAAAATGAAGTTTCAAATTGAGATTATTGAGCCCGGTATTTTTTTAGACGTCTGTAAAGAGTGGCTCTACTAATTCCCAACGTTTTTGCAGCGGTTGGAACATTTCCGAAACTTTTATCCAAAGCGTCAAAAATGGCCTTTTTTTCGATTAGTTCGAAGGAAAGAGGAACATCGTTTGGAGGTTTTGCAGATTCTTCGGGATGGTTCTCCAGGGTTTGTAGAGATTGAGACGGACTAAGCGAAATTTGGGGCGATACAGGCCGTAAAATTTCTTTAGGCAAACTCTCAAGGTCAATGGCGTTCCCATTGGCGAGAACCATAGATCTAAAAACTATATTTTCCAACTGGCGAACATTTCCTGGCCAATGATATTTCTTTAGGGCTTGAATGACTTCTGGCGTGGGAGCCGTGGCAGAATTGGGCATTTCATTTCTATATTTTTTAATGAAATGGTTTACCAAAGGTTGAATATCTTCTTTTCTATCCCTTAATGGCGGTATGAAAATGGGATACACAACCAGTCGAAAATATAAATCTTCGCGAAATTCTCCATTGGCGACAGCTTTTTCCAGATTTTTATTGGTGGCAGAGATGATTCGAAGGTCTACTTTAATTTTTTTGTTACCGCCCACACGTTCGAAACTTTTATCTTGTAAAAATCGTAGGAGCTTAACTTGAGCTTTAGGACTCAATTCTGCCAACTCGTCCAAAAACAAAGTGCCATTATCGGCAATTTCAAGCTTCCCTACGCGAGCCGCTTCGGCGCCGGTGAAGGCTCCCTTTTCATGTCCGAAAAACTCGCTTTCTTGAAGCTCTTCGGGAATGGCCCCACAGTTGATATCCACAAACTTACCGTTACGATAACTACTGTTGAAATGAATGGCTCTTGCGGCTAATTCTTTCCCTGTGCCGCTTTCTCCATTAATAAAAACGTTTATGTTGATATCTTTCACCTTTTCAATTTGAGAAAAGGTATGTTTCATACCTTCGCTTTTTCCGACTAAATTTTTATAGACGGGTTTCTTATGGGTGTCCCCTTTGAGGTATTGAATTTGATCGATCAAAGAGTGCATTTCTTTGGCTTTTTCAATATTTGCGCAAAAGCGTTCTTTGTCGATAGGTTTTCTCATGTAATCGAAAGCGCCAATTTTCATGGCTTGAATGGCAGTATCCATATTTTCGTTTTGGCTCGCTACGATTACAGGTATGTCTCGATTTGCTAAGCAAATTCGTTGGAGTGTTTGAATTCCTTCCTCTCCAGAGCCCATTAAATCCATACAAATGACCGCTGGAGACAAATCTAGCATTCGTAAGCACTCTTCTCCATTATCAAAGCTCATGGTTTGGTAATCCATTCCAGTCATCCATTCGGTAATTTGATTCCGGAAAAGCGGATCTTTATCGACAATAAAAATTAGGTTCCTGGTCATCTTTTTCTGGGAATGGGGGCTCGTTAACGAGGAATAATTAAAGGCTAAAGATTAGCTTTTGAACTTATCTTATCTTTGGTCGCTAGCCTCAATTCTCCTATATTGTTGAGAGTTTAGATTACGAAATGGTTAAAGCCTTCAATTTTTTACCCTTATTAAGGAAAAATTTTAGTCTTTTAACCCTTATTTTTAAAGAAACTCTAAATCTATCATTGCTCAAATGAAAAAATTAAGGTAAAAATTCTAATAAAAAAGAATATATCGCGTTAATAATTTGCAATTATTCGAGCAGAGGAATTTAATCGACTTATAATACAATTTATTTTTCAGTTTTGCTCGTGATTTTTTTTGTTGGTTCGGAATGTCTATTATTGATATATTGGAAATTGATTGGTTTTTCATTATTTAATTAGGAGATGGGGATGAAAAAATTGTTTCTTTTTTTGGTTGTTGCGTTTGCTCTTACGCCCAACTATTCGTTTGCTAATCCTTCCGGAAAGGCTTGTTTGGATTACCGTGGGGTTATGGTTACCTGGGTCGCCTCTTCTTCGGCGGCAAGAATAGCGGATGCAACATATACGTTCAATGGAAATCCGGTTATTGTTTATAACCCCAGCGCCTTAGAAGAAAAATCGGCTAATACTCGGCTCTTTTTTCAATATAGAGAATGTGGTCGTCATGTTTTAGGTATGACTCTTTCGGAGTCGTCAGATACGGGCGATTGGAATAAAGTAGATTGTTGGGCCGCTAATGCCATGCGTTACGAAAATGGATTGAAAGACGGAGACTTTAACGCCTTGGACGAAGATGTTGCAGGACTATCGGCTGAAGAATGGATTCAAGCTGCAGGCCCCATTCGAAATGTCCAAACAAAAGGATGTTTTAAATAAAATACTTCAAGGATAGTTGGGATGATCCTATCCCGACTATCCATAAAGTTTTATAGTTTTTCTCTCCTTATTTAGGGCAACTTTTGCCTGATCGATACCCTAAACTCTCGGCTCCCAGCTTACTGGAAAATATTAGCAAATTCTTTCTGGACGGTAATTTATAGTTCGTGCAGGCCGGCCAGTTATAAATTCGGTTTCGAGTATTTCCAACTAACCCGTATTCATAAATTCGATCGTAGTCTACTTTAGTTGGCGAAGAGGGCGGGTTTGGTATTTCAGTACTGCTGCGGAATTTCCAAGGAGGAATTGGGTTTTTATCTAACCAAAGTCCAAGTTTTTTCTCCCAAGCTTGATATTCTAACGCGCCTAATACTTTATCGATTTTTGGATTAACTTTATAGTGCCAGGCAAATCCCCATTTCACGATTTCTCTGTTTAAGCTTCTACCGTCTTTTAAAAAAACTTCTCCAACAACCCGTTTGAAGATATCAACCGTTTTTACGACAACGGTGACTCGTTTTTTTAAAACTAAGTCTTCTACGTAATTACGGGATTGTCGCGAAAATGGTTGGCGAATCTCGGGGGCGTCAATTTCCGAGAGTCTAATGCTTATAGGTTCTCCGTCCAATTCTACCGAAATTAAATCGCCTTGCAGGACTTTTACGACAGGGGCTCCAAATGAATTATTGGCTTTAAAGCGTTCGTCCTCTTTTTCTTTGGCCTTTTTTTGAATTGGAGCTTGAGCGGTTAAAAATATAAACAGCGCCCCAAAAAGAATGGTTTTGTAAAACTGCATGGTAGGCGTTTTATTTAGTTATTTTAAGAGGTTTTGTGGGTGAAGATTGCGCTGTCTTTGATAACGACTTGATTTCTTCCTGTGTTTTAAATCCTTCTTTTTCAAAAAAGGGAATAAGAGGGAAGTTGGAACAGTTTTCTCCGGTAAAAATTTGAATTCGAAATAGGGAAAAAGTCATTGGGGCAATTGTTAAATAAATTTTGAGACAATGCGATGTTTATAATCAAAAATCCTTAACGAAAGAATTTTTTTTATCTTTTTGAGGGTATAATAAAATAAAATTTAGATGATTTTGGATGTGTTTTTAATTACTTTGTATCGCTTCAACCAATTGTCTTCTTCGCAATCGATGCCAGTTTCGAGAATCATTATGAAAATTAGTAAAAAGACCTTCTCAGAGTAATGGATTATGAATCTAAATAAAATACCTAAAGATCAAAGACTCAAAAATAATTTTATAAAAATTGGATTACAAGTTTTAGGGGAGATTCCTATTTGTGATTAAGTTAGACCCCGATCAAACTTATAGAACTTTAGCTGGAATCGAATTTTTTAAAAGTTTTTCCGAGGAAGAGAAAAAAAGCCTTTCTGAATATGCAGGGCAGATTTTAACTTATAAGCCAAAGTCTACTATTATCAAACAGGGAATGAATGAGAATTCTGTGTTTTTTATTTTAAAAGGATCGGTAGACATCAATTATGAAGAGCAATCAACCGTCGTTTTAGCGGATTTAGGTCCGGGAGCTATATTAGGGGAGATGAGTTTTATTTGTGGGCTCCCTAGGTCGACAAATGCTGTGGCAAAGGAAGAGACTATGGTTTTGAGGTTAGAAGGGGTTGTTTATAGAAGAATGGAGCCTACGATTCAAAATAAGTTTAAAGATAAGATTATTGATATTTTACTGCAAAGAATTGATGCAATTAGCGACCGGCTTATTAGATATCTCTAATTATAAATATTTCCATAATTAATTAGTTGGAGATAGAGGAAAGGAAAATATTTGGTTTCCGTCGAAGGAGGGCACCAAAACTTGTTTTTTAGTTTTATGAACCGAAATACCTGCAGGAGTTTGTATACCGCGTTTTATTAGTTCTAATTTTTCATAATTCTTTAATTTAAAAATAGTTCCTCCTGAAAAACTCGAAAAAATTATATTTCCTTCCGCATCTAAATCTATACCATCCAAATCTTTTAATCCTTTTTTTCTAAAAACTTGAAGGATTTTTCCATTTTGATCAACGGACATGATTTTTCCTGTTTTCCAAGCCGCAATTAACAGTCGTTTGTAGGCTTCTTCATAGACTAAGCCATTGGGACGTCCTAAAGCGAGCCCTTGGGCTAAAATACCAACGCTGAAATTTCTTTTTGGCTCAATCCAAAATAAAAAGTTTCCAAGAGTATCGGAAATATAAATTCTGTTTTTGTTATCGGTAGTGATGCCGTTTAGAAATTTAGCGTTTAACAGTGAAAGGTCTACAGAACCAAGGAACTTTCCTGTTGTTTTGTCAAATCGGCGAACGTTATCAATATCAGCGACGTAGAGATGATTTTCAAAAAGAGTCAATCCTTTTGGCGCGTTTAGTACCGCCCCATTTTTCCCGCCGCTAATAAAATGGAGATCGATAAGTTTACCGTCTGGTCCCACTTTGGAGATGAAACCATTATTATTTTTCTTTAGAGGATGACCGTTTATATTGGAAATATAATAGTATCCAGTTTTGGGATCGACGATAATACTTTCTGGGGTTTTCATGCCGTTTATTTGAAAAGCTAAGGCCGTTCCAAATCCGACAGACCAAATAATAAATGCAACGCAACCCTGAAAAAAACGAGTCATAATAATTAAATAAGGATAGTTAAGAAGAAAATATTATTTGAACCTTAAAGTTATTATGGTAATAATTACTTCCCGCCTTGGCAACTCCTTAATTCTCAATGAGTAAATGGCCGAAGATTGAAGTGTGTTCTGACGGGCGTCTTAAAATTTAAATTATGGTAAACCGCATCAATAGAACAGATATTGTCCTTGGGATAATTTTAATGGGAACTACTGGAGTGTTAATTGGTTTCTTTTGGAATAGTTATATTTTGATGGGAGTAGCCGGCGCTTTAGGATCCATTGTCGGTGGTTTTGTGGGTTGGCTGGGAGGTCGTAGATTTATGACGATTATTGTTGCGGGAGGGTTAGCGGGTTTTTTTATGGGGCGACAAACTGGAAACGAGGATGTGGTCATTATGGCGGCTGGTTCGGGAGCCGCTATTGCCGGTTTTATAGGCGCTCAAGTCGAACGGTTTTTTAGAGATAAAAAAGGTTAGTAAAGTTAAAAGTGAGATGATTTATTTCATTGTTAGAAGAATTTTAAAAACTATCCAAGCACGTCTGCTTTTTTTAGGCGCATAGCTTTTGCTCATTAAGGAAATTGATGAATTTAATTGAAGAGTCTTTACATTTTATTGAAAAAAAACTAACCGTTTCACATGCGCAAATCCGCACAATTTTACAACTTGCCTTGGATGAAGACTGTACGGTTCCATTTATCGCTCGATATCGAAAAGAAAAAACAGGGAACTTAGACGAAACCGTAATTCGAGACATATTGGATTCGCATGAAGAATACTGTGAAATTAGTAAACGTAAATTATTTATATTAGAAACCATCGAGAAAGCTGGAAAACTAGATTCTGAAACGAAACGAGCAATAGAGGAAGCGGAAACGATTCGTCGGTTGGACGATATTTACGCTCCATATAAAGCAAAAAGGAAGACAAAGGCGCAAAAAGCAATTGAAAGAGGACTAGAGCCGCTAGCGGACTTAATCTTATCGACTTCTCTAAGTTTTGAGGAATTAGAAAAACTGAAGGGAACTGAGTTTGTTGGAGTAGGAGAAGATCCTGTCGCTAATTTTAATGAAGCTATTGAAGGCGCGCGCGATATATTGATTTATAGGTTTTCGCACGATTTAGAGGTGAAAGAAGAACTTCGAAATATTTTTGGAAATAAGGGAATTCTTGTATCTAAAAAATATACCGAAGCGGAAAAGATAAAAGACTACTCAAAATTTCAGGATTTTTTTGATTACCGCGAGACTATTAAATCGCTCCATGAATCGAAAGCGAGTCATCGGTACTTGGCTATGCGAAGGGGAGCCGTTCAAAAAATTTTAAAAGTGGAAACTTGGGTAGAACCGGATTTGGCTCTTAGTTTAATTCGAAGAAAGTTTTTCAGTCGCAAAGAGGGTTTACCGCTTGCTGATTTGTTGGAGGATTGTGCCGAAAAAGCTTATTCTGCTTATCTTCACCCTTCTTTGGACTTAGAAATAAAAACTGAATTAAAACGATCGGCTGATGAGACTTCAATCGAAGTATTTGGAAAAAATCTGAAAAACCTTTTACTTGCTCCTTATTTAGGGGCAAAAACCGTAATGGGTGTGGACCCTGGAATTAGAACCGGTTGCAAAATAGTGGTTATCGATAAAACAGGGAAGCTATTGGACGATACCGTGATTTATCCACATCCTCCTAAAAATGATAAAACGGGTTCCTATGAAATTGTTCAAGGTTTAATTAAAAAGTATCAAGTTGAATTTGTCGCCATTGGAAATGGAACTTATGGTCGCGAGACATTAGCTTTTTTTCAAGAAAATGTTGAAGCGGTTGCAGCCGGGACCGTTTCCGCCGTATTGATTTCCGAATCAGGAGCCTCGATATATTCGGCTTCTCTTCTAGCGAAAGAAGAATTTCCAGAAAAAGATCTTACGGTACGGGGCGCTGTTTCTATTGCTAGACGATTTCAGGATCCATTGGCCGAATTGGTTAAAATCGACCCTAAATCCATTGGCGTTGGACAGTACCAGCACGATGTTAGCCAAGTTAAATTGAAAAGGTCCTTAGGAGCCGTAGTGGAAGATTGTGTTAATTTTGTTGGAGTTGATTTAAATACGGCATCCTCTCAATCGTTGGCTCATGTGTCGGGAATTGGTAAGAGTTTAGCCGAAAAGCTGGTAAAGTTTCGAGAAACTGAAGGCGGTTTTGTCGATCGCCGTCAATTGTTAAAAGCGCCTCGTTTTACTGAAAAAATCTTTGAACAAGCGGCCGGTTTTTTGAGGATCTATAAAGGAATAAATCCATTGGATTCTACTTTCATTCATCCAGAGCGTTATGAGTTGCTGGAAAGCTGGGGAAATAATAGAAACATAGCAATGGAGGATTTAGTGCGCAATCCATTGAATGTTGAATTGTTAGAAAACGACGACTCCATTCGCACCCAAGTTGGAGAGGCTACTTTAAAAGATATTATTCAATCTTTGAAAGCCCCAACTCAAGATCCTCGAAAAGAATTTGAGTCTATTCCTTTTCAAAAAGATTTAAAAAAGTTAGAAGATGTTCAAATTGGAACCTGGTATACGGGGTCTGTTGTAAATATCACGCAATTTGGAGCTTTTGTTGATATTGGAATAAAAGAATCTGGCTTGATTCATATTTCTGAAATGTCGACAGAGTTTATAAAAAATCCAATGGAGTGTATGCAGGTAGGTCAAACTGTTAGGGCTAGAGCCATTAAGATAGATTTAGAAAGAAAACGGATAGCGTTGTCCTGTAAACCAGAACCGGGTAAAAAAGGGGGTAAGCCTCCAAAACCAAGGAAAAACAGTCCGAAAAAAAATAAAAATCAGAGTTCGGTAGACGAGTCGAACCCTTTTGCGGCGTTAAAAAAGTTGAACCTTTAATAATGTTTTAATGCGTTATGAGAAGGTTTAATTTTGCGGACAGGAATAAAAAAACGGCCAAGGATTTCCCTGGCCGTTAGGGCAAAAAGACATTTTTTTCAGTATGACACCTTAGCGAGAATACGCGCTTTTTCTTTTCTTCTTCGCTTCTTTTTGTTTTCTCTTCTTTTTAAGGGAGGGTTTTTCGTAAAAGCGTCTTCTTTTTAATTCTTTGAGCAATCCCTCTTTAGTCATTTGTCTTTTTAAAACTTTAAGCGCTTTGTCTACCTGATTTTGGTATACGTTTACTTCCAAAAATTACAACCCCCCTTCAATGCGAATATAGTGTAGCTTTGTTAAAAAACGCTACTATATAATAATAAATAATTGCATGTCAAGATGGTGGAATTCCCACCCTTAATTTTTAAGTTAAGTTAGGTAATTTTTATGAAACTCTTGTTTAAAAAGGTTTTGTCTAATCTAATTTTTGTTTTTACTATTTTGACAGTTTCATTTGTTGGAGCTGAGGAGAACCTGGGATCTCCTTATGTGAATCTAAAGGATGTTGAAGTAGGTTCGATTATTCATCTCCCTACGGGGGCAACGATTAATTTTAATCAATTGATGGATACCTTGTCAGATTCAAGGGTCGTTTATATTGGAGAAACGCACGATAATTTAGAAGCGCATCGTGTCCAATTAGAAATTATACAAGCTTTAAATAAAAAATTTCCTGGTCGTGTGGCTGTGGGAATGGAAATGTTTCGTCGCTCTGCCCAACCCCAATTAGATTTGTGGCAAGCGGGATTATTGTCGGATCAAAAATTTAAATCTTTATTTTATAAACATTGGGGGACAGATTATAGAATTTATAAAACGATTTTTAATTATATTTCAAAAAATCGATTGCCTATACTGGGGCTGAAATCTAATAAAGAAACGCAGAAAAAATTTCGAAAAATGGGATACCCCGAGAACTCCAGCGACGGTTCTTTTCCCGATATTGATCTGAACGATCCTTTTCACAAGGCTTATTCTGCCAGTGTATTTGGCGGTCATGAAAAGCATTCGATAAAAAATAGTAAACCATACAAAATGCTTCTTTTGTGGGAAGAAACTATGGCCGAAACTGTAGCCAACTTTTTAAAAGAAGAAAGGTTTCGCAATTCGAAATTAGTCGTTTTAGCGGGCGGTTTCCATGTTCAGTATGGTTTTGGAATTCCAAAGAGAGCCTTTCGCAGAGTCCCGCATTCCTATTCGATAGTATTGCCAACGGTTACGAAAATTCCTCCGGAACTTAAAGACCGGGAAATGAGTTACGAATCTGTTCCGGTTCCTTTGTATTTAGCCGATTTTGCTTGGAAAGTTGATTATAAAGTTCTTCCTGAAGGGAAAATAAAATTAGGCGTTTTTTTAGAAGAAACTGAAGAAGGGCTCAAAATTAAATCCGTCGGAAAAAATTCTAATGCCGATAGAGGAGGGATTTTAGCAAACGATATCTTAATCGAAATGTCCGGAAAACCTATTGCTGGAGTTGAAGACCTTAAAGAAATTTTACAAACTAAAAAATCTGGCGAAATAGTTCCAGTTAAGTTAATTAGGAATAGCGTTAAAATGATTTTTGAAATGGAATTGCTGGAGTAAGAAAAGCCTCTAATTATCGGGTATTTGAAAGTCGTTTTGGGCTTCTGTTAATTCTAGAAAAATTTCTTCTAAGTCCGCGCGAGATTTACCGGCCTGCAAGCCTAGGTCGTCCACTTTGCCAAGAGCGATTAATCGTCCTTTATTTATAACGGCTATTCTATCGCACATTGCTTCGGCAATTCCCAGTGAATGGGTCGACATAAAAATAGTTGTTCCGCGTTTGCATAGGTCCATGAAAAGCGACTTTACCTGACGAGCCCCTTTGGGATCTAATCCCACTAACGGTTCGTCTACAATTAACGCTTTAGGTTCGTGAATTAAGGCGCTTGAGATAACGAGCTTCTGCTTCATTCCATGAGAGTAACTCTCGATCAGTTTATTGGTAGATTCGTCTAAGTTAAAAAAATTTAAATATTCTTGAGCTTTTGATTCTGCCGTTCGTCTTTCCAATCCGTATAAGTCGGAAATAAAAATAAGGTATTCCCACCCGGTTAGCTTTTCGTAAATGGTGGGACGGTCGGGGATGTATCCTGTTATTGCTTTTGCTTCTAATGGGTTTTTAGCTAAATCAAAATTTCCAATTGAGGCAATTCCAGATGTGGGTTTGATTAAACCCGTTAAAATTTTTATTGTTGTCGTCTTGCCTGCCCCATTCGGGCCGATAAAGCCAAACAACTCGCCGGGTTTAATATCTAATTCTAGATTGTCTACCGCTTTTACCGATCCATATAGTTTTGTTAGGCCAGAGAGTTTTATCACGGACAAAATGAGAGTGGATTAGAAATAAAGAGATTTTTTATTTCAAGGTTATCTAATTTCAAAATCTTGATAACCTTTTAGAGAGACCCAATCAGATTCAACTGAGGAAACTGAAGCTGCTGGCGGACCTTGACGGCACCAGTCAATAAATTGTTCTAGTTTTTCTTTTAGACCTTCTGCATGACTTTCGACTGTTCCGTCATGGGAATTTTTTACCCATCCCGCCAAACCCAAACCTTTGGCTTTAGATTGAGCGCTCGCGCGAAAATAAACTCCTTGTACTCGACCGTGAATTTTAAGAAATACGGCTGAAGTTTCCATAAGTGATGAAAAATCTTGGAAATTGATAGAGATGTAAAAAGTTAGTTCATTTTTTTCTATTACCGTCGTCAAACAGATGTTGAACTTGTCGATAGATCTCGAATTTGGAACCATCGCCGATTTTTTCCCCAAACTTTCCAAGGTCGCGCATAATTCTTTGGAATTGAGACGTGGAGCCAGAAAATTCCTTGATTAAAGGACTAAAGTAACTTTGTTCTTCTTCGTCCAAACGGTCGCAGATTTCGTAAAGACGTTTTTTTAAAGGTTCAAACCTATCTTCCATAGCGCCCACAATAGTTTTAAGAATGATGAAGTTTCATAGTATCGCTGGAAAAAACGCAATGCAATGAGTTTTTGAGTTCATAAATAATCAAAACCTGCGTAATATTTTTCATGGTTTATAAAGAGATAAAGTGTCGCATATTAGATCGCGCGGTTCATAGAACTTTGCTGTTCCGAAAAAGTTGAATCTATTAAAAAATCAAAGGAGTGAGTTTTACGATTTGCGCTTAAGAAGCGGGAGGGAATAAATTTTATTTGCCAATTTTCTTTAATCGACCTTCCATTATTTTTTTTATTGCTTTGACCCCAGGATTGGAATCGGGAAGGTTTTTAAACATTTCTTTGGTAATGACGGAACATTCGCAATCTTCGAGAGCGACAACGGTGGCCGAACGCGGTCTGCCGTCTATTAGGCCCATTTCGCCAAATATATCCTGCTCTTTGAGGACGGCCAGCAGCTTTTTTTTACCGTTTTCGTCTTCCAGGATAACTTGAGCTTTGCCCTTAGCAATAATAAAAGCGCTGGTTCCCCTTCGACCCTGCTTAATTATTACTTTTCCCTTTGGAAATAATGTGTTTTCCGACATGATATTTTCAAACGTGGCTTATTTCACTTAAGGTATTTTACTATTTAATGTTTTAAAATCAAGCGGTTAAATTAAACTGAATTGGCGATCTTAAAAAATTGGTAATCCGAGTTATTGTTTAATCGATCAAAAAAAATATATAGAATTTGTGACGCTGTAAGGACTTTTTTACGAATATATTTAGATAGTTGTTTTTTAGGGAAGAATGGAATTCTTAGCTGGTTTCAGTTCCTTAATTTGTGTATTATGAGCCCGTAACGAATACGTGACATGTAGATATAATAACTTATAGAGATTATATGGCGGATCACTACGAAATAGCGATTGTTGGAGCTGGTCCTGGTGGGATGAGCGCCGCCGCTAATGCGGCCGTGAAAAAGGTTTCTCATATCCTTTTAGAAAAAGGAGAAATGGGGAACACCATTTTTGATTACCAACTTCGAAAGCACGTGATGGCGGCTCCGGATAAGCTGCCCATAAGATCTAATATTAAGTTTGAAAAAGGCTCTAGAGAATCTGTTTTGGATTCTTGGAATCAGAGTCTGAAGGATTTAGGGGTTAATGCCAGCGGACGGACAAATGTAGGCAAAATTGAGAGCGCCGATTCAGGCTTTAAAATTCAATATGGAGAAGATTTTATAACCGCCGATTCGGTGGTGTTGGCCATTGGCGCGATGGGTATGCCTCGCCCTCTAGGAGCTCCTGGAGAAAATTTGCCTCATGTGAATTATAGACTGGGCGATCCAGACGCCTTTGAGGATATGGATATTATCGTTGTTGGCGCAGGCGATGCCGCTATTGAAAATGCCTTGGCGCTAGCCAGTAAGAATCGTGTTTCGTTAATTAATAGAAAAGGTGAATTTGCGCGAGCAAAAGACGAAAATGTCGCTTTGATCAGAGAGGCGATAGATAATTCCCAGATCCGATGTTTTTACCATTCCAGTATTTCCCGCGTAGAAGAAAAAGAAACATTTGTAAATACTCCCGAAGGTGAAGTTGCGGTCAAATGTAATCATTTGATTGCCCGGTTGGGAGGTATTATGCCCCGAAAGTTTCTTGAAAGTTGTGGAATAGAATTCCCTTCCTCTAATCCTACGGCAGTACCCATCGTTAATGCTAGATATGAGAGTAATGTTCAGGGCTTGTATTTGATTGGTTCCCTGATTGGTTACCCATTGATCAAGCAGGCTATTAACCAGGGGCACGAAGTTGTCGAACATATATTGGGTAATGAGGTTGAGCCTGCGGACCAAGTATTGATTGAAGAGAAATTGGGACATTTGAAAGGAGAGACTAACGACAATCTAAAAATGATTCGGGAAAGTCTGTCGTTATTTAAAGAGCTCAGCGAACCTCAATTTCGGGAAATGATTTCAGAGTCGACGGTTCATGAAAACCTGGTGGATAAGATAGTTTTTAAAAGGAACGATTTTGGCGATACCTTTTTTAGTATCGTTTCGGGTTCTGTGAAGGTCGAATTGCCCAATGGATCGTATGTAGAGATTCCTGCCGACAACTTTTTTGGAGAAATGGGGCTTTTATCGGGTCGCAGGCGCTCGGCTTCTATTCAAATGGGGGGCTCTGGTATTCTATTAGAAGTTCCTCGCAAGCAAATGCTTAAGCTGATTAGTTCGGTTGAATCGGTTAAGCGTACCTTAGACCAAAGTTTCATATTGAGAGCCCTGCAATCTGATATTTTCCCAACCGCTTCATTTGATTCCTTGAGAGAGCTTGCTTCTAAAGCGACCTTAAAGCCATATAAAAAAGGCGATGTTTTATTTAAAGAAGGCGATGAGGGGGATTCGCTATTTGTGATTCGGAAGGGGTCCGTAAAAATTTCTCGTTTAGTTAATGGGGCTGATATCACTCAAACTTATTTGTCCGTTGGAAATTATGTGGGGGAGATGTCGGTTTTAACCGAAGAAACTCGACCTCGATGCGCGACTGTTACTGCCGCTGTTGGTTGCGAAATGATTATTATTGGTAAAAATGAATTTCTGGAATTTCTTAAGAAAAATTCAGATGAATCTGAGAAGGTTAGCAAAGTAGCTGAACAAAGAAGAATCCAAAATGTGACTTTTGGAATGAGTAGAGATTCTGGCGAACTATTAGACTTTATGCTGGGTAAGGGGTTGTCCGATGCTGATAACGTTCTTTTGATCGATTCAGATTTGTGCGTAGGGTGTGATAATTGCGAAAAAGCTTGCGCAGGAACTCATGACGGGTTTAGTCGTTTAGACCGTAAGGGAGGGGAGAGTTTTTCTTCAATTCAAGTTCCAACTTCTTGTCGGCACTGTGAAAATCCGCTCTGTATGACCGACTGTCCTCCCGATGCTTTGACTAGAAGGCCCAATGGAGAAATTGTTATTAAGGAAACTTGTATTGGTTGCGGCAACTGTGAGAAGTTTTGCCCATATGGAGTTATTCAGATGGTTTATGACGCCCCTCAAAAAGGCATAATGTCATTTTTTACTTCTCTTTTTAAGGCAAAGGTAGCGGAGCCAGAGAAAAAAGCGGCTAAATGTGATTTATGCACAGACCTTAAAGGAGGGCCGGCTTGTGTTAGATCTTGTCCTACTGGGGCGGCAATGAGAGTAAGTCCTGAAAAAATGTTAGAGCTAACCGGTCAAAAGAGTTAAAGCTGGGTTTAAAAAATGAAAGAGAATTTTATAAGTTATAAGGGGTTTCGCTGGTTTTGGTTTAACTTATTTTTTATTATTATTTTAATAGTTTTCTATTTTTTTGACGATCCTCTTGCGGGTAGGCGAGGAGATACTCCGCTTGGTTATGCTTTTGGCGTAATTGCCACTTTAGGTATAGTAATTTTGATGTGGTTGGCGAGAAGGAAGCGCGCGTATGCAAGAAGTCGGACTCCTTTGGTTGGATGGGTTTCTGCTCATGTTTGGCTTGGATTGTCGCTTTTAGTCATTGTTCCCCTCCATTGTGGGTTCCAGTTTGGGTTTAACGTTCATTCCATAGCCTATTATTTGATGGTTGCCACTATTCTCACCGGTGTTTGGGGAGCTTATAATTATATTCAATACCCATCTCAAATTATTTCGCATAGAGGCGGTCAGTCGGTAGAGAATATATTAGAAAGTCTAAGAGAAGCGACTAGGAGTTTGCAAGATCTAGAGCAAGGAAAATCTGATGGTTTTATTAATATGATCAATTTAATAGATATTCCATTTAAGCCAAGTTTCTTGAAGATCCTGTGTACAAGTCCCCAAGCGGATTTAGAAGGCGAAAAAATTACCCAGTTTATAACTGGATTGCCAACTGAAGAGCATGACCCCGCTATTAAAGCTGTTGGCTTGGTAAGAAATAAAGAAAAATTAATGCTTTCGTTAAAGCAGGAAGTTGGAGTTAGTTTTCTGATGAAAATATGGCTTTATTTTCATATTCCTTTGGCGATAGGATTGGTTTTTGCCTTAGTTGTGCATGTTTATTCTGTTTTTTATTTTTGGTGATTTTTCAATCTAGTAGATAAGAATGAAAATAAAATATATTTTAGAAACCATTGGACCCAAAGGTCTAAGGGATCGGACTGAAAAGAATTTCGAGGGAATAGAGATTACCCTTGGTAGGGGAAGCTCCTGCGATATTCTTTTAGCGAGTCGATTGGTTTCCTTTAATCATGCCAAAATTTCAATAGCAGACGATAAGCTTTTTTTAGAGGAGTTGGAAGGGCAAAGAGGAACAACGCTTGTAAATAATCAGGCGATTTCTAAAGGGTCTCTTGTGCCTGGAGATACTCTTAAAATAGGGGATGTATCTTTAAAGGTCGAATTCGACTCTGATGTTTGGTCTTTAATTGAGGTTCGTTCTTCTGAGGGGCAACTTGACGCAAAAGAGCATGTCAAAAAGCAATTAGACCTTTTGACCGTAGCCAAAAGAGTGCCGTCAATTTATATTTGGTCTTTAGTAAGCGTGATTCCTGTCCTGATTTTTTTGCTCGCCGCTCCCATAATGGGTTTAAATGAGCCTATTTGGGAAAGTGGACCTATGACTCGATCTCATAAATTTTTACAAACGGATTGTAGGTCTTGCCATGAAAAGAACTTTGAAATGGTCGCGGATCAGGCTTGTAAAAAGTGTCATGATATGGGGGATCATGTCGAATTTTTAACCAAGCATTCTCAGTTTAACGAAAAATGTGGGGACTGTCACAGAGAGCATATAAGCGAAGACGCTTTGATATTGAGTAAATCGGATCTTTGTTTGCATTGCCATGCGAATATTCAAGAGGTGAACGTCGATTCAGAATATCCCGCGATTAATGGGTTTAATCAGTCTCATCCGGATTTCGAATTAGTCCGAACAAAAAAAGTAGATAGAGCGAAGCTTAAGCTAAATCACAAATACCACCTTAGTTCTATTGAAATGGACGATCCAAAAACCGGTAAAAAGCGATTAATGGGATGTTCTGATTGCCATATCCCCGATGTGAATGGGGAGTATATGGATGCCATAACTTTTGATAAGTATTGTGTGAGTTGCCATAAGCTTAAGATGGGAGGCGCCGCTCATATGTTAAAAGTTCCTCATGTTAAAACTAATTTAGTCAGAACATTTTTAAAAGATCCTAAAGACTTTTTGTACGAGTATATCGACTCAAAGCCTGGCGATTTAATGGAAGCTCCAAAGGCGTCAGGGGGACGTGGAAGAGGGCGTGGAAGACGAAGTAAAGGGCCGCCTCCAGCTCCGGTTCAAAAGCCTAGGTTTGATTGGGTTAATAACAACATTGATAAAATTGCGCAGCGTGGTGGGCTGCTGGGTAGTGAAAACGAAATTTTCTTTTCTGCTCAGGGCGGCTGCGTGGAGTGTCATGAATTAAACGTTCGTCCTGTTGGTAGTCTCAATGCGGACGGTTCTTTGGCGGCTATTAGTCTTTGGGAGCACGATGTCAGATTGTGGGATGGGAAAAATGGCCAAGATAAAGCCATTCTTCAAGGGCATCAAGATATTGTAAATTCGGCTTCCTTTAGTTCGGACGGAAATCAATTGGTAACGGCGTCAAAAGATTTTACTGCGAGGGTTTGGGGAGGTTTTGAAGTAAAGGAACCGGAGACGACTGATGTCGAAACTGATGAAAGCGCTCCGGCAGAAGATGTGACAGAAGCCTCGGTAGATCCTCTTGAAGAAACTTCAGGTTCTGAGGAAGAAAGTCCTCCGGAACCAGCCGGACCAGAAATAATTGAGTCGACTTTAGTTTTCAAAGGTCATAATGGCTCTGTTAACGATGCTGTTTTTAATCCTGATCAGAATAAAATCTTGACGGGATCTGAAGATGGATTAACTATTGTTTGGGATGTAAATACTCAAAAACCAATCCACAAGCTTCAAGAATTTAATGAATCGGTCAGAAAGGTTAGATTTAACTCTAATGGTTCCCTGGCAGTGGCGTTAAATTCCAACTTTAATGTGAGTATTTGGAGTGTTGGTTCTGGCGATTTGAAAACGATTTTAAGAACCCGAAAACAACAAATCGTTGATGTTGAATTTAGTCCCGTTAATCCTTCAAAAATTGCCGCCGCTTTTTCAGAAGGATCTATTCGAATATACGACCTTGAAGATAAGAACGGTTTGGTGAAGCTTTCCGCAGGGTCTGAAACGTCGGGAGAATCTTCGGGGCATAGTTTAGAAGTAACCTCTATAGTTTTTAGTCCAGACGGTTCTAAATTAGCTTCTATTTCAAGGGATTTGTCCGCTAAAATTTGGGATGCGAATACTGGTAAGATTTTATCTACTTTGATTGTTTATGGCAAAGAAGGGAAAAATGGAGAAAAAAAAGATCAGCGTTTTGTTTCTATTTCCTTTAGCGGAGATAGTCGGAAGGTTGTGACGGGTTCGTCCGATAAGGTGGTTCGGCTTTGGGATGTATCCAGCGGGAAGTTAGTAAAAGAATTTACCGGTCATGAAAATGTTGTTAGTTTAGCCTTATTTGCAACAAAAGCCGATTATTTACTCACAGCATCGGATGAAAATTTAGCTATGTTGTGGGATTTGAACGCGGATTCAAAAAAGTCTTTTCGCCATGGCGAGGCAGAGGAGATAAAAACGAAAATTATGGCGGCTAAGAAATCCGAAAATTCTGATGGAACTGAGGACGTAGAGGTAATCGATGAACCGCAAACTGAATTAAGATTACCCAGAGTCAACCCTACTAATGTTCCTACAAGATTTTTTCAAAAGGGTTTTTTCAGTCATCGCAAGCATGAATATATGGAATGTAATAATTGTCATAGTGATGCAAAAGAAAGCATTCTGACCTCTGACTTACTGCTTCCTTCTATTAAACCCTGTCGAACTTGCCATGAAAAGCAAGGTATTCATCTTGATAGATGTGTTGTATGTCATATTTATCATCCACAAGGCGAAAGAAATTTTATGAGAGGGTTGCTGGCCCCTGATCATACAGCCAAGTTAGGGTATAGTTATTTAAGAACGCGAAAAGAAAATTCTAACTTCTCATTTTTTGGTAAAAAGTGATCCTGATTTGCATAAAACATTGATTTATGTGATAATTCGACCATCAAAATATACAAACTTATTTACATTCATGATTAGTTAATCTTGTTTTTAATGGTTCTCTTTGGGGGGAGCGTAATGAGAAAAAGTCTTAGCTTTTTTATTCGATTAGTTTTGATCAGTTTAGTTTGTTCATTGTTACAAGTTAGTTCTGTTTGGGCTGGAGATATTTCAATGGCGGGTCGCAAAATGCCGCCAACTTTAGAAGTGGGTGGGAATAAATTTGCTGGCGCAGGATCGTGTAATAAGGAAAAATGCCACGGTCATGCCACCAAACCGAGGGCCAATGAATACACCACATGGATTAAAGCAGAAATCCATTCGGCGGGCTTTAGCGTTTTATACGAGAAAGAAGCTAAGGAAATAGCAAAGAAATTCGGAATAAAAGGAAAAGCTGGGGAAGACCAACGATGCGCAGTTTGTCATTCAATTTTCTTGGATAAGAAACCAGATTTAAAAGGCGCAAAATTTGACGTTAACGAAGGCGTGACTTGCGAAGCTTGTCATGGACCTTCTTCAGGATATTTAGAGCCGCACGCTAAACCTTACGAGCCTAAAGGCGTAGAAGGTAAGGCTTTAGATGAAGCGCGAGCTAAAAGACATAAAGAGTCGGTTGGTCTAGGAATGTGGGATGCGAAAAACCCGAAATTGAGACTCGAAACTTGTGTTTTTTGTCATTATCAGATTTCGAGCAAAATGTTAGATGCCGGCCATCCTGATTTAAACTTTGAAATGACCTATTTCCAAAAAACCATGCCGGTTCATTGGGTGGAAACTCCAGATAAAGGCGAAGGGTTTTCCGCAAAAATTGGCGCTGCAGGTCAAGCCGTTTCTCTAAGAGAAGCTCTTAAGAAATTAGCCGCTTCTGACGGTAAAGAGAATATTACGGAAAGTTATAACCAGGCCATGTCTCATTATAAAATCTTAAAAGCGATTGCTGCGGCCGGTTTTGGAAGCACGGGTGGTCTTGACGCTGGCATGAAGGGGTTGGCCGGTGGCAAGAAAGGAGCCGCTGGTCTTACTGGAGCTGCCGATAAACTATTTAATACGCTTATCGGGGCTAGTTATTCAAAAGATTCTACTCCTAAAATCATGAAGGCTGTTGCAGGTTCCGCTGATTTAACAGGGAGTCCGACCAAAAAAGATGCAGAACAAGCTTTTATGCTTCTTGATGGTATCTACTCCACTTATGGATCTGATGAGGGAGTTTTAGGGGCTTTGGATGAGTTGTATTATGGATTATATGCCGAAGATCCTGCACAAGATCCTCCTCCATACGATGGAAAAGCTTTTGGTCAAAACTTGGCTAAAGTTAAGTCGGTTGTTAAATAATTATTCGCCGATATTTGGAAAGGCTGCTTAGATGCGAAAAATAAACTTTAGAAGTGGTTTCTTGTTTTTAGCGATATTTCTGACGCTTGGGTTCTTCAGTAAGGCCCATGCTCAATTAACTTCTACCGAAGTTGATACTATCGTTACGCAAGCCGCAGCATCGCTAGATGTCGATACAATGGTCATTGCTGTGGCTGATCGAGCTGGAAATATTCTAGCCGTATATAGAAAACAGAATGGTTCCGCAAATGACGATCAAGCGGCCATATCATTAGCTAGAACAGCGGCTTTTTTTGCGCATAATCAAGCGAATTTAACTTCTAGAACCATCAGGTTTATTAGCGGAGAGCATTTCCCTCCAGGTATTGCGTTTACGGATGCTGGAGCTTTATTTGGAATTGAAAATACAAATAGAGGTTGTAGTTTTAACGTAACATTTAATTCCGGAAAAACCATACCTAGAGCCACTTCTAGCGCTGGAGCTACATGTAATAGCTCTGACACTTCTGGTTGTGGTTTAGGCGTATTGACCATTTCAGGGGGCGTTCCTCTTTATAAAAACGGAGAGATGGTTGGCGGTGTAGGCGTTTTTGGCGTAGGTCCCGCTTTGGCTGACGATCCTCAAGGAGGGCTTCGTAAATTAGGAGATGGTTACGATGCCGCAGAATTTGCCGCGTTTTCAGGCTCAATCGGGTTTCTTCCCACGTTTAGCGCGGGAGGCGGTATTTTTGTCGACGGCGTTAAGTTGCCAACAATAGAGACTCAACAAAGACCAGATGGTTTTTCCGCCGGTACGGCAAATGGCGCTTATGCCCAGGGACCCAGCGATAGTTCAGTAAGCATTGTCCCTTTTGATTGGCTGGTGGGTCCTACCGCAGGTTCTCTTTTAACCGCAGCGGAGGTTCAGTCTATTGTTGAAAACGGCGTAGCGACTGCAAATCAAACCCGAGCGGCTATTAGACTGCCATTTACCGAACGCGCTAAAATGGTGTTTTCCGTTTCGGATGTTGATGGAACCATTCTAGGATTGTTTCGTATGCGCGACGCTACGGTTTTTAGTGTGGATGTTGCATTGAGTAAATCTAGGAACGTTGTTTATTTCAGCGGTTCAAATGTCGATGCGGCCGATCAAGTTGGTTTTCCAGATGGAACTGCGATTTCAAACCGAACGATTAGTTTTGGAGCTCAAAGATTTTTTCCTTCTGGATTGGATTTTACGGGTCCCGGACCTTATAGAGACGTGTTTTTAAACGATTCAAATAATCCATGTTCTCAAGGTCGTCAAGCTACAAACGCTAACCAAAGTGGTATCGTGTTTTTTCCAGGATCTTCGCCTTTGTATAAGGATGGAGTGTTAGTAGGTGGATTGGGTGTAAGTGGCGACGGTGTTGAACAAGACGATTTTGTAACGGATGGCGCTGCTGTGGGTTTTGCGGCTCCTACTGAAATTCGATCCGATCAATTTGAGATTCAAGGGGTAAGAATGCCTTTCTTTAAATTCCCAAGGAATCCTACGCGGTAGTTTTTTAACTTTAAGGTGTTTGGGCTTCAATAATGAAAATTAAAATTGGTTTGACGAGCCTGTTTCTGGCGATAGTTTTCATCTGGGCATTAATTTTTGGAAATGCGCAATCGATCGCTAGCGAAACGGGTTACTCCAAGTCCACCTCAAAAAATAAAAAGTCTAAGAGATATGATAAAGCCAGCTCTGGAGAATTGTTGGCGGGTAGAAAAGCTCGGAAAAGGAGCTCGCGTAGGAAAAAAGGAAAATCTAAAAAAGTTGAAGTAGAAAAGAAAAAACCGGAAAAACCGATTGTACCTATAAAAGGCGCCGAGGTTATAGACGACCGTTGGAGAATTCTTTATAAAAAGAACATTATCGATCCTTATAACCAAAATGTTTTAAAAGGCGATTATCCGGTTATTGGACAAGATAAATTTTTTGTTTTTAGAGCCGATTCTATTAGTACCCTGCAATGGTTTGGAACCCTTCCAACTGCCAGCGGGGTCGCCACCGACCTACCTTCTAAAGAAAAGTTTTTTGGAGATTCCAGGAACTTTATTTATAACCAAGATTTTCGTTTTACTTTTGAGTTTTTCAAAGGCGAAAGCGCCTTTCGGCCCAGAGATTGGGAACTTCGCTTGGTTCCTCAGGTCAACTCTAACTATGTTAATTTCGAAGAGCGAGGAGTCGTAAATGTTGACCCGCGAGATGGGACCGATCGCGCCGACAATCATTTAGCGCTCCAAGAAGCGTCGTTTGAATATCACTTAGCCGATACAAGTAGATATTATGATTTTATCTCTTTAAAAACTGGCATTCAGATCTTTAACGCAGATTTTAGAGGTATTGTTTTTGAAGACGCTAACTTAGGGGTTCGGCTACTGGGCAATGCCGACAATAACTTCTGGCAATATAATATTATCTATTTTGACATGTTCGAAAAGGATACCAATAGCCAGTTAAATACATTCAGCGATAGAGACCAACAAATTGTCGTCGCTAACTTATATAAACAAGACTTTTTGATTAAAGGGTACACGGCTGAAATAAATTACCTTTGGAACAATGATGGACCCTCGTTAAAATTTGATACCAACAGATTTTTGGTTCGTCCCGATCCTGTTGGAGCGGTGACTCCACATCAAGTAGAAGCAAATTATTTTGGTTTTATTGGAGACGGTCACTGGGGCCCACTTAATATAAATCATTTCTTTTACTATGTTTTTGGTCAGGATAGTTTTAATCCAATATCAGCTCAACCGCTTGATATAGAAGCCATGGCAGCGGGAGCGGAAATTTCTATCGACCAGGATTGGATACGTTACCGATTTTCTTATCTTTATGGTTCAGGCGATGATGACGCCGCCGATGATGAAGCTGAAGGGTTTGACGCAATTTTTCCAAATCCAAATTTTGTAGGCGGTAGAAATGGATATTGGATAAGCCAGGCTATTCCATTAGCGGGAACTGGAGTTCAACTTGTTAACCAAAATAGCGTTTTCCCAAGCGTTAGAAGCAATAAAATTCAAGGTCAGTCAAACTTTGTTAATCCAGGAATTCATTTTTATAATGTAGGTCTGGATATGAATTTGACGCCTAAAGTTAGAACGACCATTAACGCAAGTTATTTGGAATTTGACGAAACATCCGCTTTAGAGTTGATTCAAAATCAAAGTCCAATTTCCGATCAAATCGGTTATGACTTGAGTTTAGGGGTTGAATGGCGACCTTGGCTTAATAATAACGTAATTATTGACGTAGGCGCTTCAAGTTTTATTCCGGAGTTAGGCTTTAAAGAGCTTTTGATAGACCAAGAGTTGTATGCCGTAACTTCAAGAATTATTCTAACCTATTAGTTTCTTCCATCTGCTTTTCAGGGATAGAAAAGTTATGAATTTGTTAAAGTTAAATTCTTTTCGATTAATCTCCATTTTTTCGATTCTTTTTGTTTTTTTTGGATCGGTAAATATTCAAGCCGCCGATCCTAAACCTGATTCAGACGCTTCAAAAAAAGTAGTCGAAGAGGTAAAGCCTAAAATAGCTGAAAAGAAACCGGTAGATATTCAAGCCGCCGATCCCAAACCCGTTTCAGACGCTTCAAAAAAAGTAGTCGAAAAAGTAGAGCCTGAAATAGCTGAAAAGAAACCGGTAAATATTCAAGCCCCCGATCCTAAACTCGATTCAGCCGATTCAAAAAAAGTAGTCGAAAAGGTAGAACCTAAAAAAGCTGAAAAGAAAGCGGAAGTAAAAACTGCTAAAACAAAAAAAACCAAAAAAGTTGTTGAGGTTGCTCGAGCTGTTGGTCCCTGGGAACCTGTGGGTAATATCGACATCCGAAGTCAATCGGACGAAGATGTCAAAAAGAAAAGCGTAGGATGTGAGTCATGCCATCAAGGCATTGAAAAAATGCATGCCGATCCCAAGATTAAGTTGGGTTGTACCGATTGTCATGGCGGTAACGCTCAGAATATTGCCTCAAAAGATATAGACCCTAAGTCCGCTAAATATCAAAATATTCAAGATAAATCCCATGTTCAGCCTACAAATCCTAAAAATTGGCCAACCTCGGCAAATCCTGAAAGATCTTACACAGATCTTTTACGGGAAAACCCGGAGTTTGTTCGATTCATCAACCCAGGCGATTTGCGAGTAGCTGAAAAATCTTGTGGAGGTCAATTTTGTCATCCAAGTCAGGTGCATAACGCTAAAAGAAGTATTATGGCTACGGGAGCTTTATTGTGGGGAGCGGCTGCATATAACAATGGTATTTTAGATAAAAAGAACTACTTTTTGGGCGAAAGTTATAGCCGAGATGGTAGACCTCAAAAAATTAATGGCGTAGCAATTACTAAAGACGATGGTTCGGTTGTTTATCGGGCAACCTCAAAAGAAGAGATGGCTAAAGGGGCTCTTCCGACTCTTTATCCTTTACCGCGTTGGAATATATCAAAACCAGGTAACGTTTTCAGATCCTTTGAGCGGGGTGGCCTTATTCCGCGCGCGAACGCTTCCGAAGTGGGAGATCCAGGGAAACTCAATACTCTATTTTTAATCCCTACTCCCGGCAAACCTGATATGAAAACCGGAGAGCGTGGATTAGGTACCGAGCTTAGGATTGATACTCCAACTTTGAATTTACACAAAACCCGGTTAAACGATCCTATCATGTGGTTGATGGGAACTAACGATCATGCTGGAGACTTTCGGTCTAGCGGATGTAGCGCTTGTCACGTTGTTTATGCCAACAATCGAGATGAAACCGCTTCTGGACCCTGGGCAAAATATGGCAATAGAGGTTTAACGGTAACAAAAGATAAAACGATTCCAAAAGACGAAAAAGGTCATCCCGTCATGCATCGGTTTACTAACGCAATACCTAGTAGCCAATGTTTAGTTTGCCATATGCATCAGCCAAATGCTTTCGTAAATACCTATTTAGGTTATCAAATGTGGGATTACGAAACGGACGCCGAGTTTATGTATCCAAAGGAAACTCCAAAACTTACTTCTACCGAACTTGCTGAGGGGTATCAGAGAAACCCAGAAGGAGCGGTCAGTCGAGGGTTATGGCGTAATGAGGATTTTCTGGAAAAAGTGAGCGAACTCAATCCTAAACTCAAACATACCCAATTTGCGGATTACCATGGACATGGTTGGGTATTCCGAGGAGTTTTCAAAAAGGATAGAGAAGGAAACATGCTCGACAAAAAAGGCGAAGTCATTGATTTGGACGACAAGAAGCTTTGGGAAAAAGCTGTTCATATGAAAGATATTCACGCCGAAAAAGGGATGCATTGCGTCGATTGTCATTTCACTTTAGACGCTCACGGCGATGGCAAATTGTATGGCGAATATAAAGACGCTTTAGAAATCCAATGCGTAGATTGTCATGGAGACGTTGATTATAAAACGAAGTTTATAACTTCTGGTCCAGCCGCTAATGGTGGCGATTTAAGGACTGGAAAAACGTCTTTCGGTAAAAAAAGGTTCTATAAAAGAGGCAGCTCTATTTTGCAAAGGTCCATGCTTTATGAAGATAAAGAATGGCAGGTGCCTCAAGTCATGGATATCATTGATCCTGAAAATGAAGACTTTTTTAACCCCAAAGCCCGATACGCCAAAACTATCCAACGGGATTTAAAAACCTGGGGAGCCGTTCCCGCCGATAAAAAGAAACTGGCGCATTCAAACGATAAGCTCAATTGCTATACCTGCCATACAGGGTTTGTAACGAACTGTTTTGGATGTCATTTGCCCATTAAGCTAAATTTTAAGCAAAAGATGCGGCACTACGAAGGGACTTACAGTAAATCTTTTACGACTTATAACCCACAAGTGCTTCGAGATGAAAGTTTTATGCTCGCTAAATGGGGTAAGAATAAAAAAGGAAAAGTTGCCCCCGCAAGATCTTCTAGCGCCTTAATACTCAGCGCAAAAAATGGAGATCGCGAAACTACTTATTTGCAGCAACCGCCAGTTTCGGCTGCCGGTTACAGCAGTCAAGCTTTCAATCCGCATTATCCGCATAATGTTAGGAAAGAAGAGACAAAAAAATGTCAAGATTGCCATATCTCTAAACAGAACGATAATAACAGCTGGATGGCGCAATTGTTCCTTCATGGAACCAATTTTGTAAACTTTTTTGGCAAGTTTGTTTATTTAGGGTTAGAAGACAAAGGATTAGAAGCTGTATCCGTTACCGAATATGAGGAGCCCCAAGCGGTTATTGGGTCGCATGCGCACAAATATGCTTACCCCAAAGAATATGCGGAACATCAAGGAAATAAGGGGCAATTAAAAGAATCCTACGGTCATAGTTCTGACGGTACCAGGAGCCTACAATTAAGAGGTGAATATTTATTTGCCGCTGAAGGGGAAGACGGTTTTTGGGTTTATGATGTCGCAAATATCGATAACAAAGGTTTTTCTCAACGCATTGTTACCTCCCCTGTATCGCCATTAGGGCAAGTTCCATATGTGAAATCTAAATTTGCTACCGATGTTGCTTTGCCCACTAATATGACGGTGGACCCAAATAAAAAACAACTTCCTGAAAATGAAGAACGGCCGATGCATGCGATTTATCGGTACGCATTTTTTACGGATAGGTTTGAAGGCTTGATAGGAGCCGATGTAACCACGTTTATCGACGGTAACCCAAGAAATAACTTTATTCAAAGAGATGTTACTTTCAACCCTGACGGTCAATTGACCGGAGCCGAAGCAATCACTTTAGCGGGGCATATAGCATATATTTCCGTAAAAGACTCAATCAAAGTAGTGGACCTAAATAATCCTCTGAAACCCAAAATTATTCACGAAATCAAGGGACTAACTAATCCAAAGAGAGTAGCCATTCAATTTCGTTATGGGTTTGTTGTCGACGATCAAGGTTTAAAGGTCATAGACGTTACGATTCCCGCAAGAGCAAGCTTAGTAAAAGGAGCTTCAATAAATTTGTCCGAAGCTTATGACCTATATGTAGCTCGCACATACGCTTATGTGGCTGGAGGGAAATCGGGATTAATAATCATTGACGTAAAGAATCCGGAAAAACCAAAAATTGCTCAAAGGTTTGATGCCGACGGTCAAATGAACGATGTCCGAGGGGTCAAAGTAGGTTCTGTTTCCTCTAGTTTATTTGCGATGGTAGCCGATGGAAACAATGGATTGCGCGTTGTTCAATTAAGATCCCCTGGAGACGATGCAAAAGGAGTTGGGCATTTTGGTTTCAGTCCGATTCCAAAACCAAAGCTAATAGCTTCCAAAAAACTTAGCGGTAGAGCGATTACTCTTTCTAAGGGGTTAGATCGAGATAGAGCGATTGACGAAACCGGAAACCAAGTAAGCGTTTTTGGGCGTAAAGGATCCTATCCGCTTAGTTTAGACGAACAACGTCATATGTATCTAAGAGGCGGAAAAGTTTGGAAAGTTTCTAACGAACCGGAAACAGAACCGGTGGCAATGGAAGCCGCTCCCAAGCCTAAGAAGAAAAAAAGAGGAAGAAAAAGAAGCAGAAGAGGACGTAGATAAATTTATTTTTGTTAAAAGCCGTCCAGGTTTCCTGGGCGGCTTTTTTTATTTTTAGTTATTGTTTTAAAATAAAACTTCCCCTCCCATATAATAAATACTTTTGTCAAAAGGAAATATGAATTCTAATTCAACAGAATTAAATAAAAAAGGGTTTGATAGTTTAAATCTTATTAAACCTATCTGTCGCGCCGTTCGAGAGGAGAATTATTCTTCTCCAACTCCCATTCAAGTTCAAGCGATCCCGCATCTTTTAAAAGGAAGGGATTTAATTGGATACGCCCAAACGGGCACGGGTAAAACAGGCGCATTTGCTTGGCCTATATTGCAAGGACTTTCGGAAAAAAGAAATAATCTCAGTCCAAATAAAATACATGCTTTGGTTTTAACTCCCACTCGCGAATTGGCGATCCAAATCTACGAAAGTTTTCAAGCTTATGGGCGTCATTTAAATATTAAGCCAGCCGTTGTCTTTGGAGGAGTTAGTTATAAATCCCAAATAAATTCTTTGGAGGATGGAGTTGATATTTTAGTAGCGACAACGGGTAGATTGATAGATCTATTAGAACAAGGTTTTATTCAATTAAAACAAGTTAAATTTTTAGTCTTAGATGAAGCGGATAGAATGTTGGATATGGGATTTCTTCCCGATATTAAAAAAATTCTTACCTTGATGCCGCGTAAACGTCAATCAATGTTATTTTCTGCGACTTTTCCAAAAGAAATCTTGGATTTAACCAAAAGCGTTCTTACGGACCCTGTTAGCGTAAAGGTCTCTCCAGGTTCGGTTGCGGCAAAAAATATTGACCAAAATGTGATGTTTGTTGACCGTGAAAATAAAAGCGATTTATTGGTTCATGTTTTACAAAACGAGAATATTACGAGGGGGCTGATTTTTGTTCGCACCCGACATGGGGCCAATCGGATTACCAAGAAATTAATCAAAAATGATATTAAGGTAGAGGCCTTACATGGCAACCAATCGCAAGCGGCTCGACTAAAAGCGTTAAATAAATTCCAATCTGGAGAATCGCCTTTTCTTGTGGCAACCGATATTGTCTCTCGAGGGATTGATGTGGAAGGAGTCACTCATGTCATAATTTATGAACTACCCAATGAAACGGAAAGTTATATTCACCGAATTGGTAGAACCGCTCGCGCAGGAGCTTCAGGTATTGCTATTTCGTTTTGCGATGCAGGGGAATGCGGTTATTTGAGGAAAATCGAAAGGACTATAAATAGCGGTGTGGTGGTGATAGACAGTCACCCTTTTCATTCCTCGACAATAGCTTCTAAGTTTAAACGCCAGAAAAAAACAACGGTCAAAAGTTCGAATTCGAAAAAGGTTCAAAGTAAAAAAAGGTTGGGTAGCGGTTCAAGTCCAAAACGAACACAAAGCAAAGAATGGCCAGCGAAAAGTTCAAGTCCAAAGCGAACACAAAGCAAAGAATGGCCAGCGAAAAGTTCAAGTCCAAAGCGAACACAAAGCAAAGAATGGCCAGCGAAAAATTCAGGTCCTAAGCGGACCCAAAGTAAAGAATGGCCGACGAAAAGTTCAGATCCTAAGCGAACTCAAAGTAAAGAATGGCCGACGAAAAGTACAGGTCCGCAGCGAACTCAGAGTAAAGAATGGCCGGTGAAAAGTTCAGGTCCGAAGCGGACTCAAAGTAAAGAATGGCCGACGAAAAGTTCAGGTCCGAAACGGACGCAAAGCAAAGAATGGCCAGCGAAAAGTTCAGGTCCGAAGCGGACTCAAAGTAAAGAGTGGCCGGCGAAAAGTTCAGGTCCGAAACGGACTCAAAGTAAAGAATGGCTGGCTAAAAGTTCAGGTCCGAAACGGACTCAAAGTAAAGAATCGCCGGTGAAAAGTACAGGTCCGAAACGGACTCAAAGCAAGGAATGGCCAGCTAAAAGCTCAGGCCCGAAGCGGACTCAAAGCAAAAAATCGCCAACCCGATCTACTAATAAGAGTAAAAATCAAATAAGCGGTGGAAGTCGTTTTCCCAGTAAGATAAAGAAAAAAAACGATAAAACTAAGCCCTGATTTTCTAACCGTGTAGGTGGGATAGTTACGATTTGTGTGTACAAAATTTGTGAATTGTATTAGTCGACATTCTTTAAGGCAAATAGTTTTAATCGTTCTTAAGTCCCCAAAGACCGCTATCGGCCAAAACTAGAATTTTTTATTTACTTTATCAAAACTTTCTTCAAATAAAAGATCCCCAATGAGTATTTTCCATTAAAATAAAGATTAGAAGCAATACTCAAGAAATACAAAATCCCGACAATCACCTTTCAGAAACAATAAAAAACATGGAGTTGGAGAAACAAATAATTGAATTTGATGGTTCATGCCGAGACATCAATTTTCCTGATGTAGACAAATTTAAAGCTATTGCTTTGCTGGAGCACATTAAATCTTTTTCTATATTGGAATGCGCCGACGATGAGGATGGGAACGAAGTTTCTGCTGATGAAATTAAAAATCTTCTATCTTCCTCCTCCCGCAAGACAATATTCAGTTTTTGGAAAAGTGAAGGACTGATATCTGGGATACAACTATTTTTTCTTTGGGCAAATCAGTCAGAAATATTTATTGAACTCACATTCAAACCTGATCATATCAATCAAAAATTATTTAATATTAATGAATTTCTTAACTGGCTAAAGCCAATTCTGGCTGCATTGAATACAAAGGAATACTATGTGAGATATGAAAACGCTTCTTGGGAGTATGGAGACATTGGTGAAGACTCATTAGTCATATTCTCTAATGCCCAATATCCGATTAATGATTAATAATCTCGTAAACCTGAAAACCAATTCTTTTTTCTACAACTGCCCATGTCTGCTTTGGGACGAATTCGTTCGTTTGATATCTGTTACGGTCTATAAAATATGGAAGTTCCGTTTAACTACGTAAAGCGGCAATCGCGGCGGAGAAATCACTACAGAGGGAACACTCGAAGAAATCACCAAGGTTAAAAAATAAAAAATTGTCACATTGAGGCTTAAGCTTGTCCGCAACCTGTACTGAGCCTGCCGAAGTAGCTCACGAAGGGTCATTCCGACCAAAGTGGAGGAATCTCGACGGTCCGTAGGGCCGACGTTTCCATCAGTTCCTTAGGAAGTTCTCGAAGCCTCAGGCTTCAAAGAAGCCTATACCTAAAAACCCAGCCAAACAGTCAACGTCAAATCTCTATAGACCGCTATCGGCCAATAACGGACATTAAACGGCTACTACTCTGCTAGTCATTAATTAACCTGCAAGCTCTGCTGCAGTATCGTCAAATAAACCCTGAAAGTCATCAGCTTCCCGCTCGGTCTGGCCACCATGTTTCAAAAACGCGGCGATGATTGCCTGAGTTTTTTCCTCTTTGGCCCGTTCAAGGAAGTGACGCAATTCAATCTCTGTACCGGCTTCTTCATCTTTAATAGAAGCTGCGATGATTTCTTTATACATTACGATATCGCGAACTTCTAACTTTCTGGTAACCAAGAGTAATTGCTCAAGGAAAGCGTCCGCCTCAGCCTTGGCCACAAACTGAGTGATAATATTAAGAGTCTCGGCTTGTTGTGCAGTAAAGTCTGTTCCCACCAGCAATGCTTGGAGTGCCTTGTTTTTACCCATGCGACGGGCAAATTGAACCCCGCCTTGACCTCCTGTTGGGATATTTACATTCAGTTCCGGCTGAGCAAATGTAGCATTCTCAGTGCCGTACGCCAAATCGCAAGCCATAACAAATTCGTTACCCCCACCGCGGGCAATGCCATCTACGAAAGCAATGGAAAGTTGTTTCATTCCCTTTATGCTTTTGATCATGCGACTAAATTCAACACACGCAGCTTGCCCTTCTTGTGTGCCATTAATGACATTTAAGTCCAGATGGGCCGAGAAAAACTGATCATTGGATGATTTAAAAACAACTACTTTGGTATCGTGATCGTCCTTTAGTGAAAAGACGAATGCATTGACCTCGTTAATCAGGTCAATCGTCAAAATATTTGCTGGCGGGTTATTAATAATAACACTCGCTACCCCATCGTTTTTGGTAATAGTTAGCTTGTTCATATTTTTCTCCTTGTTTATTTTTATATTGGCGTGAAAAGATGGAGTGGATCGTGCGAAATTTGGGTTAGGCCTTATAACATACTATTGCTGGTCATAAATGCATTGAAACCACAGATATTTGTAAATCTAAATACGTCCGCTTGGGGTCGAATCTGGTCTTTGATATCTGACAAGGTCTATCAGATAATATCCGAGTTATTACATGAAGCCAACAGGTAGATCGAGGTCAATTTCTCTCTCGTTTAGTTTAGAAAAGTTTTTACAAAAATTGTAAGCGCAAATCTGGCGCGGTGCGTATTAGGTTGAGATTAAGGCAATGCTTTATTTATTGCGAATTTTATTAAGAGCTTCCAGTGTTTTTTTTCTGAATTCTGGAGGTAAGTTTTCGTCTTGAGCCGACTCTTCTAATAATCTTTCCCAACGATCTCCTCTTTGCGTTTGGATGGTTTCTAAGGCTGAGTTTTGCATGATCGGATCGGCTGAGTTTAGCCGATCCTGAATAGTTTGATACCACCTATTGTTATCAACTTCCCGTAATCTGTTTTGAGCTTCTTCCCGTACCGTTTCATTTTTGTCGCCTAACGCCAAATACAGAGCTTGCAGCGCGGTGTCAGAACCTAATTTCCCAAGTTCTTTAACCGCTTCAAGCCGAATTAAGAAATCGGGGTTTTTTATTTGCGAGAGCCAATGGTAGGCAACAACGCTTTCCTCAACTTTTTTTGTTAGAGTTTCAATTCCAGACTGGTATTCGCTGTGTCGATAGTTCAGTTCAGATTTTTTAGGATCTGATAGAGGGGTATCAATTTGGGAACGCTTTTGTGGGGGCAAAGAACCATTTTTTTTCAATGACGAAAGAATAATAACCGATTTAATAGTTTTATGATTTCCCGCTAGTTTTTTGGCTAACATACCGGAATGAATAAATACGGTATTGAGGGGTAAAATATCTTTTATTCCTTTTTCCAAAGGTTGTTGTTGGATTTTCGCGTAAACGTTCACTTCGGGAAGAGTATTATACGTAAATCGGATCCCCGTTTCTTTTGTAAGTTTTTTTACAACCTCGATGACCGGAATACCTTTAATTTCTGCGCTGATGTGGAAATCTTCAACAGTAATTTTTAGAGTGGAGTCATTTTGCGCGAAGCAATCCAACGTCGCAAAAAAATAAAATATTAAAACGAATGAAAGTTTTAAAAGACTAATTCTTGAATAAACTTTTTCCAAGAGGTTTTTCTTTCCACTTATAAATGATCCCCTTTTTATTTGCATAAAATCCGACAAGTTTGGTTGGTGGGGTGTAATTATCTAAATAGTTGACTTGAGCTTCCCCTGGAACTTTGTTGTAAATATATAAGGTTCCGCCTTTTTCTAAGAATACTTTTTTCTTAGGTTTGCCCCATTCCTCAATTAGTTCAGAGACGTGGGCGCCTTTCCAAGAGTTGTACATTGCGGGGGTGGCGCACCCTAATCCGAGAACTATTAGAGAAAAAATGAAAAAACCGCAAAGAAATGATTTTTTTGGAAAGCTTATGATTTTTTCTAAATACATTTTCTTATTTTATAGCGCTTTTTTTCAAAACAAAACCTAAGTTTATTTATCAGAAATTTATCGATATGAATTTATGGTTGGTAATGAGAGCGGAAAATTCTTTTGAGTCTGAAAAATTTAATGACGTTGCAAGAGAAGGTTGGATGTGGGGTAATTTATTTTTTTATGAATCCGATTCATATTTTTCTCGGTATTTTTCATAAACATTTTCGTTGATAAACAGATCGACCATATCGCTATCTAATTCATCTTTTTGGGCCATATCTCTTAAAATTATATAGACCTGACGAAGCGGCATGGATTTCTTATAAGGCCTGTCAGATGCTGTCAAAGCCTCGACGATGTCGGTGACGGCCATCAGTTTTCCTTGAATTGGAATCTCGTCGTCTTTCAAGCCCAGGGGATATCCTTTTCCGTTGATAAACTCATGGTGGGCTCCTGCAAAATTTGGAATACCTTGTAGTTTTTTAGTGAAAGGGATTTGCTTCAACATTTTTATGGTCATAGCTGCGTGGGCTTGCATTTTTTTTCTCTCGGCTTCGGTGATACTTCCTTTGCGAATACAAAGATTCATCAATTCGTCTTCGCGCAAAAGTGTTTGCTCTTGGCCGGAGTCGTCGATAAAGGTCATTTTTGCAATATCCTTCAGCCTTTCAATTTTTTCGTCAGCTAAAAATTCTCCAGGTTCGTTACATTTAACTAAAAAGAGGCGGATTTCTTCGAGTTCATCCAGCTGATTTTTAGTCTCTTCGTCTAGCTTTTTTATCTCTTCTGTTGACGAACCTTTTTCCATTAATGTTATTTTTTGGAGATAATTTTCGGATTTTTTCTTTTGAATAATGTATTGCAAGCGTAAGTCAATAAATTCGACTCGATCAAAAATGGTTTGTAATTTTTTCCCCTTTTCAACGATTTCTACGGGAGTGGTAACTTTTCCGATGTCGTGCATTAATCCGGCCATTTTCAATTCATACATTTCATCCGAGTTAAAATTAATTTTTTGAAACTTCCCTTCCTTTTGTTCGTTGATGACATGGGCCATAGTCATAGTTAAATTAGCAACGCGTCGAATATGACCTCCGGTAACCGGAGACTTCTCGTCGATAGCGGTTGCCATGACATCCACAAAGGCTTCGAAAAGCCTTTCCATGTCGTGAATCAGATTTAGTTTGGTAATGGCTACAGCGGCCTGTGAGGAAATCGATTCGGCAAATCTTTCGGAGCGTTTTCGAAAAGGAAATATCTCGCCCGTCGTTGCATTCATAGCGTTAAAAAGATGCAAAACTCCAATGACATCGTCTTCGTGGTTTAGAAGGGGAACGGCTAGCAGGGATTTGGTTTTATATCCAAACTTTTGATCGAAATTTTTAATTAGATCTATATTGAAAAGATTATTTTCATACACGTTAGGGATATTGACGGTAATTTTTTGCAAAGCGATAAGCCCCGCGATATTACTATCGTTTAAATCCAGTGAAGCGAACGGGAAATCAATGGGATGTTCCGGTTGTTCGATCAGGTGAATGTTCAAACTTTGACAATGCGCAATTTTGAAATTAAGACGACCATCCTCCAAAAGACAAAGCCAGGCTGAATCTGCCGTTGTGATTTTAAGAGAATTAGAAATAATCATTTCTAATAACGTTTCAAGGTTGTTCTTCGCAGAAAGTTCTTTACCAATTTCAGTTAAATCATGAACGACTTTTTCTAAGTCTTTGTTAGCTCGCGATAAATTTTTAAGGAGTTTGTTATTTTCTATTTGTAATCGTTTCTTTTCAAGGGCTTGTTGAACTGAAATCGTAATGGTTTCGTCAATATTTTCATCTTTTAAAAGAAAACTGCTGGCTCCATATTTTATAGCTTCGATAGCGTTGGAAATATCTTTGTCGCCGGTCAATATAATGATCGGGATTGTTATTTTGGATTCTTTCAGACGATTGATCAGTTCAAGTCCGCCCATTTTTGGCATGTGAATATCTGTAATGATTAGCTCGAAATCATGAGTTGAATACAGGATTTCGAGGGCCTCTTCGCCGTCTTTTGCCGCTACAACGTTGAAATGAGAAATTTCAAGAATTTCAGTTAAGATTTCTCTCATGAAAGCGTCGTCGTCAACGATAAGAATTTTTTCATTCTTCATTTTTACTCGACTTAAAAATATAAACGTTAACTTACATAAAGGTTTTTAAATCCTTACTCATGAAATATTATTTTCTGAAATTAAAGTTTTGTTTAATTTAGATAAATTTTAACATTTATTCTTTTTCTTACTAAAGGATGTCTCCTTTTAAAAAGAGAAAACCGGATACACGTAAGGATAATTTTGCCTCTCTTTATCGCTTCGTTAATATTAACGGTCAAGAATAGCTTTAACGATTATTTGCAATGGAATAAATCTGCATAGTTATTCATCGTCCTCACATGACATTATAACTTTTTCCTATTCCGAAAAGTTATTTTTTTAGAATCTGATGGCTAAATTTCTCTGGTATTTATATTGAAAAATCTCATAACGCCTTATTTAAAGCAGTCTTGAGGCTATTATCGTTAGGGTAATTTAGATAGGAGGGTTTATAATAAATTGTGATTATGAATCGCCTTTAGCCAAAGCGATTGAATATTATCGTTATTTTTTAAGAAAATGAAAAAAACGGAAAGCGTTGAAGATTTGAAATTAAGCGGTTGGAGAGAGCTTTTTAAAACTGAGGATTACTGGTCTATTTGGCTTGGATGTTTTCTTATCGTAATGGGATTGTTCATTTATTTATTGAATCCACCCAAAGAGCTTGATGAAAAGTTTCGGAAATATAATCTTGTTTTGGAAGAAGAACAAAAAAGAGCTCCTTTTAGAACTTTAAAATGGTATGAAACTTTAGACGCTAAAACAAAACTAAGAGCGACAAGCGAAGATTATTCAAAAATTATTAAACGGTGGACGGATAAACCTCATAAATGGTCGAAAAACCCGCTTTCTTCTTTTAGATTAACTTCTGAAGAAGCGCGGAAAAATAGTGAAAAAGCAACCAAACGTTATTTGAATCTTAAAACCAAAAGCGACGACCTTAAATTGCAAGCTTCAAAAATGGAGCAAGTGGCTTCAGAAAAAGATTTTAAAAGCGATGTTTCAAATCAAACCGCCATTAAATTGATCGACCGATATAGGGAAGCGTTGCGTGAAACAAAATCGGCTAGAAAGAAAACTAACGTTAAACCTTATAATCAAGTTGGATATTTAGTTTTACTCGGACTGGCAATAGGAGCTTTTTTTGGCGTTGGGTGGAAGTTTATTGGCGGAGAATTTGGGTCATTTTTAAAGGGATTCGGATTGGTTTTTTTCCTGTCTGTGTTAGCGTTCTTTTGTGCGTCGCAAGTCGAAATTAAAACTTTAGGGATAGGTTATGCCGCCTGGGCTATTGCGCTTGGCTTAACCGTTGCGAATACAATTGGAACGCCAATATGGGTTAAACCTGCCCTGCAAGTTGAATACTTTATTAAAACGGGCTTGGTGTTGCTTGGAGCTGAAATCTTATTTGGTAAAGTATTGAGTATTGGGATTCCCGGAATTTTTGTGGCGTGGGTTGTTACGCCAGTGGTGTTGTTAACGACCTTTTGGTTTGGGCAAAAAGTTTTAAGAATGACTTCTAAATCGTTAAATATCACTATTTGCGCCGACATGTCCGTCTGTGGCGTTTCGGCGGCCATTGCTACCGCCGCCGCTTGTAAGGCAAAAAAAGAAGAGCTGACTTTGGCAATTGGATTATCGTTAATATTTACTTCGGTAATGATGATAATAATGCCGAATTTTATTAAAGCCATTGGAATGGACCCTATACTTGGCGGCGCGTGGATGGGGGGAACTATTGACGCCACAGGCGCAGTTGCGGCGGCAGGCGCTTTTTTAGGAGATAAAGCGTTATATGTAGCGGCCACAATCAAGATGATTCAAAATATTTTAATTGGCGTTGTTGCATTTTGCGTAGCCCTTTATTGGACTTTAAAGGTAGAGCGAGGTTCTACTGTTGAGCGACCCTCCGCAATGGAGATTTGGTATCGGTTTCCAAAATTTGTTATCGGATTTCTTGCAGCTTCGGTATTGTTATCTTTAATCTATGAGGCATTGGGGCACGATATTGGAGAAGCGGTGATTACGCATGGGGCCATAAAAGGATGGACAAAAATCTGGCGTGGGTGGTTTTTCTGTCTGGCTTTTGTAAGTATAGGTTTGTCGACGAACTTCCGAGAATTAAAAAGCTATTTCAAAGGAGGCAAACCGCTAATATTATATGTTTGCGGTCAAACGTTAAACTTAATTCTTACCCTGGGAATGGCCTATTTGATGTTTTATTTGGTCTTTCCAGAAATAACTGCGGCTATTTAAAAGGTGTTAAAAGGCCTAAATTATTCTTCTGGAGGCGGGGTGTTATTTACTTCGGACGGATCAATATCGAATTTTTTAACAATCATAGATTTTACGCGGCGCGATTTGGCTGCCCATTGATTATCTTCCAACTCTGTATACTGTTTTTCGGCTATTTCAGTATGCTGAAGCGCGCTTAAAGCGTCTCCTTTTTGATAAAAGCACATAGCTAAATTAAAATGAGCCCCTGGTAGGTCGGGGTTAAGTTTTAATGCGGCCTTAGCGTATTTTATGGAATTATCGTAATCCTTGAGTTTTAAGTAGGCGCCGCTCAAAGTAATTTTTGTGCCGTCATCATTAGGGTCCAAAAACGCCGCTTGTTTTAAAACTTTGATCGCTTCTTTTCTTTTACCTTTTCGCATGTAAATATTTCCGATGACCTGAAAAGGCATCGGTAATTTGGGACTGATCCGCAACGCTTTTCTCGCATGACTTAAAGCGATATCCATGCGGCCTCTTAAATAGCTGAGTTTACTAAAAAGCGCTTGGCCTTTGGCAGACTCGGGGTCTAGTTCTACGACTTTTTCCGCTAGAGGAAAAGCAAATTTTTCTTGACCCATAATTAAACCCAATTCAGCGGCTGCCACCATATAGTCAACGTTTTCTGGGCTTTCAGTCAATAATGCGGTCAAAATGGGTTTGGCTTCTTCATATTTTTTTTCTGTCATTAGGTTTTGAGCGAGGGCAAACTGTTCGTTGACAATCGGGCCCTTTTCTTCAGAGTCTGCTCCGCTTTGAGTGAAATAAAAACCGGCGCCACCGCCAACTAACAACAATACAACGGCGGCTATGATAATCAATTTCTTTTTTGATTTTCCGCCGTCTTCTTCTTCAAATTCCAGCCCTTCTTCCGATTCTCCGGATTCTTCCGCTGGTTCTTCTATATCTTCTTCGTCGCTCATGTCAAATTTGAAATACTAAATTTTGAATTAGGTAAATTTTAATATTAATTAGTCGAGGAGATAATAGGTCGATTACGAAAATTTTTGCGACCTAAGCTTAAATTTAATTTACGCAACTTTATTAATATAATTTATTTTCATTTCTTAACGGTAAATAGTAACAAAACATTGGGAATATGTCGAAGAAGCTTAATAAATTTACCCATAATATAATAAATTTTGGATAAATTTAAGATTTTGATTTTTTTAATGCCTCAAGTTGATTGCGGTTAATTTCTGGAATTTGGAATCCTAATGTTTCCGCTTTGTCGTAATGGATTTTTGCATTTTTATAGTTTTTTTTCATAATGTATAATCCTCCCAAATTGAAATGGGCATCTACAAAATCTGGTTGTAATCGAATGGCAATAACATTTTCTTTGATTGCTTCGTCTATTTGGCCGTTAACTCTATAAATTTCGGCTAAGTTAAAATGAGAATTGTGGTCGGCGGGATTGATGCTCAAGCCTGTTTTATAGGAAGCGATTGCGTCTTCTCTTTGACCATTTCTTTCATGAACTTCTCCCAGAGCAAAGTGAGCCTCCGCCAATTTTGGATTTAACTCTAGCGATTTTAAAAATAGATCTTTGGCTATTTGATTTTCCTTCCTTTTTAAATAGATAACTCCCATGCGGTGAGATGTTTTAGCGTTGCCAGGTTTAATTTCTTCCGCTTTTTGATATGCGTGTAAGGCTTCTTGGAAGAGCTTTTTATGCTCATAAGCTAGGCCTATTCTTGTATAAGAAAATGAGAAATCTACAAGCGAATTTGGCTTAAAGGCGACTGAATATATTAATATTGCAAATACTCCCAAAAGCAATAAGTGTTTTCTACTTGTATTTCGTATTTGTTTGCCTCCTTCCAAAATAAACATTGCAGATAAGGGCAATAAAACGGGAGCTACGGGAATTCGATATCTTGAAGTAACAAAAAATAAAATGACAGATGCGGCATAAGTAATGATAAAGCCATAAATTAAATAAAACTTAGGTCCCGTCCAGCGGAAAAGCGTTATTCCCAAACTTGCCAAAAGAAAAACCATGCCAAATGAAACCGCGCCGATATTCAAAGCTGGCGTTAAAGTATTAACGAATTGATAGTCGTAATTGTCCGGTATTTCATAGTTATTAAAAAACAAGAAAGATTTTCTCTTGAGTAAATGAAAAAACGGCAAAGGATGATCGTTAATAAACTTCAAAGTTTTTTTAAACCAGAATCGAGAAACTTCTGAAGGTTTTAAAGGTCGACCTTCTAAAACTTCGGCCCTTTTTCGGAAATCTTTTTCTTCAAATTTTGGAGAAGCTCTTACAAACCCTAATATTGTGTAATTGCCTTTAGCGTCTGGGTTGTTGCCTATATAAAAATTAGCGCCAGCTTGGTAACTAGTAAGGACGAAATCTCCGGATAGAATGTAATTCCTTAAAGTCATGGGAAAAACACATAGCGTTATTCCTAAAGTAAAAACAAAAAGGTTTATTAATTTTTCTCTCGTTTTAATTTTTGGAAAGGCGTATAAAATCCATAAAGCCGTTACGGGGTATAACAAAAGATAGTTTCCTCTTAAAGCAATATTGATCCCTAATAATACCCCTCCAGAAAAGATAACAATGCTTTTTGAAGAATCGCATGCCCATAGTAAAGTCAAAATGAAAAGGCATGAGAAAAATAAGGACAAAGTAACCTTCAAAATTAAAACAGAATAAAAAATGAACGGGCCATAAACGGCGCATAACCCAGCGCCTAATATGGCGACCTTACGATTAAAAAGAGTTTCGCCAATTTTATAGATTAGCCAGACCGTTCCAATGGATAATACAATTTGAATGCCTTGAATAATTAATGTTTGAGGGCCAAATATTTTATAAATTATAGCCAAGAAATATGGGTAAAGAGGAGCTTGGTAAAATGCCGAATCGCCTAACCATCCATTAGTTAGTAGCTTTAGAGCTTTTAAGTGGTAACCTTCAGCGTCTATTAAAAGTATGGAACCCAAATCAGTCGATTGAAATTGAATCCAATAAAAAATACGGATTCCAGCCGCTAGGATTATGATTAAGACGATAGGAAGGCTGGGTTTTAGTTTTTTAAGAAAAGGGTTTTCAGTATTTTCCAATAAGTATTTCATTGTCCAATGAGATGCAAGACCACTTTGCGATTAAATGGGATATTGCGATGTTCAAAGAGGTAAATACCTTGCCAGGTTCCCAGGGCTAATTTCCCCTCGACTAAAGGAATTGACAATTGAGTTTGAGTAAGAGCGGATCGAATATGGGAAGGCATATCGTCTAGCCCTTCAGCGGAATGAAGATAGTTTTCGCTTTCTGGAACCATTCGGCAAAAAAAACGCTCTAGATCAACCAATACATCGGGGTCCGCGTTTTCCTGGATCACCAATGAGGCTGAAGTGTGTTTAATAAAAACCGTCAAAAGACCTGTATAAATTTTTTGCTTGAGCGCCCAAGAAGAAACTTCGCTGGTTATATTGTGTAGTTTTTTGCCTTGTGTAGAAAAGGTGAGTGTGCAGTTTTTTTGTTCCATCTTTTAAATATTTATTTGCTCTAAATTCAAAATATAAGCTTGTTGGCAGCGCCGATAAAGAATACACTACTGTTATAACAGATGTTTATCTTACTCTGAATAGATTTTCTATAGTCGATACATGGATAATTCATTACGAATGCGCAAGCTAATAACTGGTAAGGAGCCGACATGACAACTCATATTGCAAACGAAGTTAGTTTCAGGAAAAGCGTTAACTTGACGGTTGAAATGGCAATGGCTACTTTAGATCTTCCCGAAGGGCTGGCTTATTATATCGAATCGGTTGACAATGTTTACCAAATTCGGTTTCCAGTTAAAATTAATGGAAGGATCGAAAGTTTTATTGGTTGGAGAGCGGTTCATGGGGAACATAAATTACCGGTTAAAGGCGGTATTCGTTTTGCTCCAAGCGTTACCCAAGATGAAGTAGAGGCGTTGGCGGCGTTGATGAGTTACAAATGCGCGTTGGTAGACGTTCCTTTTGGCGGTTCGAAAGGAGGATTGGCAATTGATCCCAGAAAATACGATGAAGAAGCTTTAGAAAAAATTACCCGAAGGTTTGCTTTTGAATTAATGAGGAAAGATTATATTGGACCGGCAACAAATGTACCGGCCCCAGATATGGGGACTGGCCCCAGGGAAATGGCATGGATTGCAAGTACCTACAAGGCTCATCGTATGGATGATATTGATCACATGGCGTGTATAACGGGGAAACCTGTTTCACAAGGAGGAATTCGAGGTCGTGTAGAAGCCACAGGGCGAGGCGTTGTTTTTGGGTTACGCGAGTTTTTCAGACATCCTGAAGACGTTAAGAAAGCTAAAATGGAAGGAGATTTAGAAGGAAAAAGGGTGATTGTGCAGGGATTAGGAAATGTTGGATATCATGCCGCCAAGATTTTGGAAGAAGAAGACGGAGCAAAAATTATTGCCGTTCTGGAATACGATGGAGGTATTTTAAATCCTGATGGAATAGAAATTGAAGATTTAGCCGAGTATCGTAAAAATAATGGAGGAGTAAAAGGATATTCTAAGGGAAAATATGTGGAAGACAGTTCGTCTTTACTTGAAGAAGAATGCGACATAATAATTCCCGCCGCATTAGAAGGAGTTATTAACCAAGAAAACGCTTCCAGGATTAAAACAAAGCTAATTGCGGAAGCCGCAAATGGACCTGTAACTTTTGGAGCCGATGCAATTCTCAATCAAATGGGAGTCGTAATTATTCCCGACGCTTATCTAAATGCGGGAGGCGTTACCGTTTCTTATTTTGAATGGATCAAAAACCTTTCTCATATTCGCTTAGGCAGAATGCAGCGACGTTACGAAGAAAAACAAAATTCCGAATTGATTCAGGCGATAGAGAGTTCTGGAACAGTAGTTTCCGATCAGTTAAAGAAGTCTCTCCTGCAGGGAGCGGAAGAAATTGATTTGGTTCGGTCAGGGCTAGACGATACCATGCGTATGGCGTTTCAATCAATAAGAGAGAGATATTGGAGCCGCGATAATGTTTCCAGCTATCGAATAGCCGCGATGGCCATTGCCGTGGAGAAAATTGCTCATAACGTGATGGAGCAAGGTGTTTATCCGTAATTAAAGGAGCGTTTTGTTTGGATGACTGCGCGCAACATAATGATAAACAAAAAAGCGAGCTAGCGCCCTTTCAAGACCCAGCAAAAAAAAGATGGGTTTGGGTGGGTTTGCTTATATTGATATTGGGAATGACCCCCTTTTGGCCAATAACGGGTACAATTTGGGGTTTGCCTGGATGGGTAGTTTTTGCCGTTTTTATGAGTTTCTTAACCAGTTTATTTATTGCGGGAGTCATCCTTTTTGTTTGGAAAGATCCGGAACATAAAAAGGGCGGATCTTAATAGAAGAAGGGAAAATTAATTTTTTCCCGGTTTAATTCTTGCCTTTAGCTCCTGAACGTTATTGCGTAGTTGAGCGACCACTCTTTTTGTATCTGTCTTTAAAGACTCTACCGTTACTTTCTCTTTTGAATAGCCGGATATTTTTTTTCGGATGTCGTCAATCGCCTTTTCCAATTTCGCGCTTCGCTTTTCGCTAAAGCTTTTTGCTAAAGCGCCTTTTAAACCCTCGCCTTCAAAATGGAAAGTTGCCGCTTTTAAAACCTTTTTACGCGGTAAATATTTTTTGCCTTTTTTCCAATCGCCGATCGCTTCGTAAATTAGTTTTTCAATACTGTCCACAATAGCGTCATAATCGGTGGCATCTACTAAGTCGTGGATTTCGCCTAATTTAGAATCCGATTTTATATCAAAATCGATAATTTCATCTTTTCCATTTAAAGCGACCAGTTTGGTATATTTATCAATTTCTCGTGGGTAAAGCCGGGGATGCCAAACCTGCATAATATATTCTTTACTTTTAACTTTATTTACAAGAAATTCGCTTTTTTCGTTGGTGGTCGTGAAGTAGCCATTAGGGGCGACAAAAACCGTTCCAATCATATCTTTATGCATGTTACAGCGAAGGACGATAGGGCCAGCGTCTTTGACCATAATGGAACGAGACGTTCCAGAGGCCATTGCCCCAAGGTTAAATTGGTTTTTCAAAGATTTTGAGTAAATATTATGGACTTCGCGGTCATTATTTACAAAAGTAAGCGTGGAGTTTACTTGAACTACAGAAATGGCGGGAGAAAACTGTAAGTTATCTTGGGCAATTGTTATGGATTGCGTTTGTTGACCGGGAACTTGTAACTTATCTTTGGTTTCAAGATAAACCACAGCATTTGGGCCTATAGGCTTGCCGTTGACCAAGATTTTCCCGGAAATATCAGTATATTCTTTAAATATCTTTGCGTTTGAACCTTCCATTTTATGGTCGGAACCTTCGGACTTTGTATCAATTTCTTTACCCAGTGAAGCTTGTTGCTTTTCTGCAGGGTTTACTAATTTAGGACCTTTTTGGATAGATTTGACAGCGCTATATTGTTGTAGAAATCTTTGGACAAAAGGTTTATCAAACTCCTTATCAAGTTTGATGGCTTTTTGAAAAAAAGGAACTGCCTGGTCGAATTTTGTTTGTAAACTCAGTACAATTCCTAAATTAAAATTAGTGAGCGCCAATTGAGGGTTTAGATCCAATGCTTTGCGATAACTTGCTTCTTCTTTAGCAAATTCCTTTTTACGGCCAAATGCTTTTCCCAAAGAATTATAAGCCATAATATTTTTGGGATTAATTTCTAGAGTTTTTTTGAATAATTTAATAGCGCCATCGGGATCTTTTCCTAATAATTTAGACATTCCCCAGTTATAAGCAATTTCTTCGTCGTATGGATCTATCTCGGCTGCGCGCGCAAAAAATTGATTTGCCTTTTGAAAGTTTTTTGCCATACGTGCCGCTGTTGCTCGGATAGCGAAAACTTCTGCGGAGTTGGGACTAATTTTTGCGGCTTTTTCAAAAATTTCATCGGCGGCGTTAAATTTACCTTTTTCGGCCAGTGACATTCCTTGGGCAATTAACTCTAAAGTTTCTCTCGGTAAATGACTGTTTGGAAACGGGTTATTTTGGGTGTCGGCGCGATTTGCCTCAGCTACACTTTTAGTAAAATGCGGCGTTGCACATGTAAAGACAAAAACGCTGATGATTAGAAAAAAGATGTTTGATTTTGAGATTGTTCGAAGAAGTTTTTTAGAATTCATTACCGTAGAAATATATTTGGAGTTAATCTTAATTTTAAAATCTATTATTCAAGATATAAATAAAGGTAGATTATTCATATACCCATTAAAGTTTAAGAGTTCTCAAAAGTTGAAAAGTTATTAAGAACGCTGTCTTTAAAAGGGATAGTGATAACAAACCTGGAAAATATTAATTATTATAGGCTCCTTAAAGCTCAGAGCGCAATCGAGGCAAAGGAAGGTTTAAAACACTTTTATCCGGTAGTTCATCTGCCGTTACTGGGGCCGCTTTTGATGTTGGTGAATGAATTTTTGCGGCAAATGACGAAAATTTATAGTTTACCGATTTCGTTTCGCAGTCAGGACATTCTGTTTCCTCCTTATTTACATTAGCAGATTGAAGGAGGGTAAAGTCTTTTTTACAATCGTTACAATAGTATTCAAAAAGTGGCATAATTTTTTTCCCAAATTTTTTCTGGGTTCCTCAAATTATGAGGTTGAAATGTTTAGCTTATTAGGATTAAATCATAGCTCAAAACAGCCTGTCAATGGGTTTTTGAACCATTTATAACTTATAATAGCTTAACTGCCATAGTCTTCCTTCAAATGAAACCTCTTGCCGCTAAATCTTTATTATCTCAAGACCTATCGACCAGTATCAAGAATCGATCGGGGTATTTACCTATCCAGATGCTTGAATTGGCTTATCACCAGGGCATTATCCACGCTAAAACTTCATTGGTCGAATCGCAGTTTCAACCAGCGAGTTTGGATTTGCGCTTGGGAGAAAAAGCTTTTCGTGTCCAAAGCAGTTTTTTGCCTGAAACGGGAACGGTCGAGTCTAAATTAAAAGATCTCCTCATGTACCCAGTTGATTTAAGGGACGGAGGCATTTTAGAAAGAGGGGCTATTTATCTTATCCCCTTAATGGAAGAACTGGAATTACCTCGCGATTTATATGGTCGTACAAATCCCAAAAGCTCCATTGGCCGTTTAGATATGTTCACCAGAGTTATTACGGATTACGGCCATAGGTTCGACGAGATTATTCCAGGCTATAAAGGAAAACTATATTTAGAAGTAATTGCTAGGTCGTTTCCCGTTCGCGTGACAGAAGGATTGACTTTAAACCAACTGCGATTAATAAGAAAAGAGCCAGACATTTCTAATAAGGCCCTCAAGGACTATTATCGTAAGCAGCCGATTTTATTCGATCCATCGGGTAAGCCGTTACCGCTTGAAGAGGTAATCGTAGACGATGGAATTTACATTGGAATAGATTTGTCTTCTAAGGGGAAAGAACCGATTGCGTTTAAAGCAAAATCTAATAGCGCTGTTATCGATTTATCAAAGACCCGTCATTATGATGTTTTAGATTTTTGGGAACCAATTTTTAAAAATAAAAAGAAACGATTGATACTAGAGCCCGAAAGTTTTTATATAATGATGTCAAAAGAGAAGATTTGTATTTGGCCTAATTTATTAGCCGAAATGGTGGCGTACGAGCCAAATAGTGGTGAATTAAGAACTCATTATGCAGGTTTTTTTGATCCCGGTTTTGGCTGGCACGGTGGCAAATCATTGAAAAATCAAGGTACGCGTGCCGTAATGGAGGTTCGTCCGCACGACGTTCCATTTTTAGTGGAAGATGGCCAAACTTTTTGTCGGCTTAAGTTTGAAAAAGTAATAGAAGAGCCAAGAATAATTTACGGCAAAGATATCCAATCCAACTACCATTCCCAAAAGTTAACTCTGAGTAAATTTTTTAAAAGTAAATAGAATTCTAGAAAATCAATAAAACGATTTTTATTGGATATTACAATTAGTTGGACCATTCTAAAATAAGTCTTCTTTGTTTTTCTTGTATAAATGAATTAAAGTTTTATTAGGTAGATGAGTAACAATTAAAGGTGGATCATCGTGGAACGTAACGAAATTAAGGCAATTGTTGAAAATATTTTATTGGCGGCGGATGAACCCGTTACCTCGGAGCGTTTAGCGGCTACTGTTATTAATGGAATGCCAAGTTCTGAATTTGAGTCGATTTTAGAAGAACTAAAAGAAGATTATAGCGAGCGCAACTTACAAATAGTAGAAGTTGCGGAAGGTTTTCTTCTTGCGACAAGAAGAGAATTCTCTGATTGGATTAGAAAATTCTATCGAGCCGATAAAATGGCAAGATTGTCTCAACCTGCTTTAGACACCATTTCCATCATCGCTTATAAACAGCCAATTACTAGGACTGAAGTAGAAGAAATCCGGGGCGTTGATTCGGCAGGGGTTGTAAAAACTTTGCTGGAAAAGAAAATTATAGCCCCCGCCGGGAGGAAACAGGTATTAGGACGTCCCATGATGTATAAAACAACTCAGAAATTTCTCGATTATTTTGGAATTAAAGAATTGGGCGATTTACCCACGCTAGACGATTTGAAAGAGGCTGAGTTATCGGGAGAGCAAAATGAAGGCTCCGAAAAGCAAACTCGCATGATTTTTGAAGATCCTGTTTTAGAGGATCCGGGCGAATTATCGGATGATGAACCCGAAGATTCGACAAATACTGAAATCGAGGAAAACGAAGAAAAAGTAGATACGGATGAGATAGCGCTAAATGAGCAAAGCCATTCCAATGCAGAAGAAATTCCCGTTACGGAAGATAATTTGCAAGATAATCCAGAAGAGTAACGAAAATCTAAAAAGAGGACATCAGATACAAAAAGTATCGATTGAGCGTTTATAGAAAAATGAAAACCCGATTGCAAAAATTAATAGCTGGAGCGGGTTTAGCTTCTAGAAGAGAAGCTGAACGATGGATTTCAGAAGGCAAAGTTATGGTGAATGGAAGAACTATAACTCAATTGGGGGCATCGGCCGACCCGGCTGTAGATTGCGTTAAAATTCGCGGAAGAGTCCTTCCGCCACAATCCGATAAGATGTATTTGGCGTTTTTTAAACCGACAAATTGTCTTACGACTTTAAAAGACGATGGAGAAAGACCCACCGTTATGGACTATTTTAAGAAGGTCCAGGGAAAAGTGTATCCGGTAGGGCGATTGGATTTTAATACGCAAGGTATATTGCTTTTGACTAACGATGGACAATTATCAAAGGATTTATTGGATCCAAAAAACCGAATCCCCAGGACATATCGAGCAAAGGTTCGCGGCGTACCGGAAAAAAAGACTCTAGAGAAAATGAAAAGTGGCCTTCGATTAGACGGCGATTCAACATTGCCTTTAGATGCAGAAATTTGGCGGGAGAGCGGAAAAAACTGTTTTTTAAACTTAACTCTTTATGAGGGTAAAAATCGGCATATTAAGAGAATCTGCGAAGTTGTTAGGCATCCTGTCATCAAACTGAAAAGAACGCACTTTGCGTTTATTAATCTAAACGGTTTATCCCCTGGAGATTATCGCCACTTGACGCGAAAAGAAATTGAAAGTTTACGACGTCTTGTCGCAAAAGCGCAAAAAAACGACGGTTCCGATTCAGCTAAATAAAGCGATAGATCGAATGAGGCGCAAAATAATTTTTTCTTTTTTCAAAAACGTTTCAAGATATTACTTTTTCCAATTAAATAAATATGGCGTGGGAATTATTCTCGCTGTAATTTTTTTAATTCCTTCCTTTACGATTGCGCAATCCTCTTCTCTGTTATTGGAAAATAGAGCGGTTTCCCGGTTGCCTCTTTTTTATGAAGTCACCGCTGAAGCGGAAGCGTTTCAAAATAATTTTGTTTCTGCCAGAAAAAAGGCCGTTAAATCAGCCATGAAAATTGCGATTCAAGAAGCGATTGAAAGTATTCTTGGAGATGAAGCGGATTTATCTGATAAAACCTTAAGAAGAATTTTATCTCGACCCGATCGTTATGTGAAAAGCTATCGATTCTTAAACGCTTATGATAATACCTCGTTAATGTTAGCCGAGGTTCGTTTAGAGGTGGAAGTTTACGCCCAAGAATTAAAACAAAGCCTAAGATCAATTGGTATATTACAAACTCCGGCAGAAGAAAGAGCGGTTACTATACTTATAATGGAAACAGGGATTTCTTCTGCGGCGAAGTCATTCTGGGAAACCATTCCAATGTCTGAAATGGCCTTGGTGCAAAGCTTTCAAGAGGCTGGTATTCAAGCTTTCAATCGCAATTCTATAAGAGATTTAATTTCTGAAGAAACGGCAAGAAAGGCGACTGAAGGGGATATAGCTTCCGCAGTTGATGTTGGATATCGGACGGGGGCGGATGTGGTTATTGTTGGAAAAGCTATTTCGTCAAAGCCGCAAGGAGATGACGGCGAAATTCAGGCCAGCGTTAACCTAAAAGCAATATCCGCATCTAGAGGAACTTTGATTGCCGCTAGAAGTGAATTTGCTACCGCTTTAGAGGAAGACCCAATACGAGGAGAATTGTCCGCTTTCGATCAGGCAACGTTAAAGATTAGCGGCTTTTTAATAGATTCTGTACGCCAATTTTGGGAACCCAAAGGAAAAGTTTCTTCTAGAAATAAACAAGGAGAATCGTCAAATAAAAGATCTGTTGCAAACGCTACCCCAAAATCAACCTCGCCAGCTCCCGCTTCGAATGTACCTTCAATGTTTGGAGATCTTTAGGTATGGAAAACAAACAAAAACAGATTGGAATTTGGATTTTGGCTGGAACGGTACTTTTGATTGGAATATTACTCTATCTAACTAGACGAGTTGTCACGCCTTTTTTTATTGCGTTTGGATTAGCTTATTTACTTGATCCTTTGGTAGATAAATTGCAAGAACGAAAACTGGGACGAGTTACGGCAACCGTTCTATTGCTGACAAGTTTTTTTGGCGCATTGATTTTAAGTTGCATTTTACTTATGCCAATAATGCAAATTCAAGTAGAAAAATTAACGCAAAATCTTCCGGATTATATTGGCTCCGTTCAAAATTGGGTTCATCCATTTGTCGAAAAAGTTTCTTCTATTGATTCAGAAAGAGCCAGAGAGATAATTCAAGACATCCTGAAAAAACTGGGTAACATTCCGATGAAAGTTTTTTCTTCTGCAACTTCCATTTTATGGGAGTCGTTTTCAGGCGTTTTAAATATTCTAATAATGGCTGTTAATTTGATTATTATTCCGGTTGCCATGTTTTATTTATTGCGAGATTTTGATTTGATTGTAGCTAAAGTTTTTGAATTAGTTCCTCCGCGAAATCGAGCTCTGATAAAAGAAATTACGATTGAAATAAATGGAGTATTGTCTAAATTCGTTAGAGGCCAATTGATGGTGGCAAGCCTAATGGCGGTGTTGTATAGCTTGGGTTTATTTATAATTGGCACCCCGCTAAGTTTATTTATAGGGGTTTTGGCTGGATACGCGAATTTAATTCCCTATGCTGGCGCTATATTCGGTTTTGTTCCGGCATTTATTCTGACCTTGTTGCATTATCAGGAACTGGCGCCCCTTTTAGGCGTCGCCTTTGTTTTTGTGGCAGTTCAGGCATTAGAGGGTATGATCATTACTCCGCGCGTTGTCGGAGAACAAATTGGATTACATCCTGTTGCTATAATGATCGCCGTGTTGATTGGAGTTGAGTTTTTTGGATTGCTCGGCGCTATTCTGGGTGTCCCTGTCGCCGCTGTTGCGCAAGTCCTTATAAAACGCGGAATTGTTCAATACCGCGAATCTTCTTTTTATTCTTAAAGTAACCGTTTTATCCTCTAATATCGTCTAAAAAGCCGGTAAACATTTCACGATTAGCTTTAATATTTTGCGAAGCGATTAAGATTTTATCTATTTCTTCTCTAACTTTATTGAAAGAGTCTTTTTGATCGTGAAATTCTCTTTTCATCCGACTAAGAGACGCATTCATCTCGTTCAACCTGCGAATTAGCAGTTTAAGAAGATGATCTTTAAATTTGTTAAGGATGGCTGGGTCTAATTCATGAAACAGTCGACCGTCAAGTTTAAGGGCGAGAACATAAGTTTTTGCAGCGGCATTTGTAGACCTGGGAGCTCCTGTGATTAAGGGGACCTCTCCAAATACGGCTCCAGGTTCTAGACAGTTCAATTCAGAGTTAGGCGCTTCGTTTTTAAAAATGGTAATTTTACCTTTTATTAAAACAAAAATAGTTTGATCCAAATCGCCTTGATTAATGATAACGTCGCCTGGATTGTATTCCACCATTCCTTCTTCTAATTCCGCTAATTTTTCTTTATCTTGTTGGCGAAAATCATCAAAAAAAGTGATTTGATCCATTAATTCTACTATTTCAGTTTTATCCATTTTTTACCTATATGAAATGTCATTTGCGCGATAAGAGAAAGTTTCACTGATTGATCTAATCATACAAAAAAGAAGCTCGTTTTTCTACATTTCTTATTCGCCGGTTTTGTTGGTTTTTAAGACGTAAATCCGACCTGATACGTCTTCTTTATATTCTTTACGCAAGGTTGTAGATTGGTTTAAAAGAATTTCAAATTTATGCTTTTGAGCTAAACTTTTAATGTATTCATCTGAATGAGAAAATCTTCCATTAAGGCGCAGTACAAATTCTTCGTCGGTAGAAGTTTCTATTGATAAGATAAAACAAGCTTCTCCTTTAGCGCGAAATTGAACCCCTGCAAAGATCTGGTCTAAATTCCCAAAATAGATCAAAGTGTCGGCGGCAATGAAGCCGTCGTATTTTTCTTTATCCGTGGATAAGAATTCTAAAATCTCAGATTTTATCAACCTGGAATAGATTGATTTTTCTTTAGCTTTTTCTAACATAGCCGAAGAAATATCTACTCCAGTCATTTCCTTGCAAATGTTTTGGAATTCTATCCCAGATAAACCGGTTCCGCAGCCTAAATCAAGTAGGCGGTTGAATACGGGTTTTTGTAAAGAGTCCCATTGGTTGCGGAGTTTTTGAGGCGTTTGGTATTCTAACTTATTTAGAAGATGGTTCTCGAACCTGACGGCATATTTATCAAAAAGTTCTTCAACAAATTCTGGAGGGGCGGAATCAGGTTTACGTTTTTCTAATGCGGACAGCATGTGGAGAGCTGTTGGATTATTTGGAGATAATTCAATGACTTTTTTGCAAGCTGCAATAGCCTGGTCTCCTTTTCCCATTCGACTATAAATGGTTCCTAGGTTGGAAAAAGCGTCGACATGTTTAGGATTAATGGTTGTCGCTTTCATAAATGCGTCAATGGCGCTTTCTTGTTGGTCGTCGTCGATTAAGGCTATTCCAAGATTATAAAAACCGTCTGCATAGTTCGGTTGAATTTTTAAAGCTTGGCCATAAGCTTCTAACGCTTCTTTTAAGTTTCCTTTATCTCTCAAAGCGTTGCCCAGGTTGTTTAAAGCCAAAAAAAATCCTGGGTCTATTTCTAAAGCTTTTTTGTAATTCTCAATTGCCATATCGATTTGCCCTAATTTTTTATATAGGATAGCCAATGCGTTAAAGGCGGGAGCAAAATCGGGTTTCCCTTTGATCGATAATTGATAAGCTTCTAGAGCTTCCTCTTCCTGGCCAATACTTTCAAGAGTTTTGGCGAGATTATAATAAGCTTCCGAAAAATCTGGTTCCAACGCTAGCGCTTCGCGATAATGTTGAATCGCTTCTTTTTCGCGCCCAATTTTTTCAAGAGAATTTCCTAGATTAAAATGACCCTCGGCAAATGAGGGATTGATTTGGATGGCTTTAGAAAAAGCTGAATGTGCCGATTGGTTATCGCCCATTTCGGACCAAACAATTCCTAGGTTATTATGGGCTTCGTAATAATTTTGGTTAGTCTTAACGGCATTCTGAAAAGATTCTATTGAGTTATTAGTCTCCCCAAGTTCTTTATAAGCTTTTCCCAAGTTAAAATGCGCTTCGGAAAAATCGGGGTTATTATCGAGCGCTTTTTTTAACCAGGAGATACCTTCTTCAAAATTTCCCTTTTGACAATACAAAACGCCTAATAAATGAAGAACTTCAGAGTCTATAGGATTAATTTTTAAAAAAGCTAGGTATTGAGTTTCGGCTTCGTTTAAATCGCCTTTCATATGAAATGATATTGCTTGGCTGCGGAGGGAATCTTCGTCGGGTTGATTAGTCTTCATGCTTTAGGGGGTTTCTAAAAAGTTGTTTTTGGCCACGAACGGCCCTTGTGTCATAAGGGCTTGCGAGTTGCCGCAAGTAAAAATATCGAATTATTAGAGATTCCCTTTAAATATCGCCAATCCAAGTTGTCCAGTCGTCTTCAATCATGTTTTTATTTTTATATCGGAGCATTGCGTTTTTACAATTACAATTTCTTGGCATAGCGGTTAAGCTATCTAGAGCGTGTTTTAGGATTTCAGGAAAACGTTGGACAGCAATATCTACGCTCTTTTTTTCTGAACCGGCAAGCATTCCTTCGAAAAGTTGACCCTCTTGATATTCTCTTTTTATCGTTCCTTCCGCAAAGTTTGTTAGATAACAAATCGGGGCGTAACAAATTTCTAATTCTCTCGCTAAAAACGTTTCTGGAATGAGTGTCATTCCCACCAAATCGGCGCCCACGATTCGAAATTTTCTGATTTCCGCTGGGGTTTCAAGACGAGGGCCTTCTGTGCAAACATAAACGGCTTGATCATGATGGGGAATACCCATGGTATGGAAATTTTGATGCAATGTTTCCCGTACTTCAGGGCAGAAAGGATCGCTTTGACGGATAAAACCGTAACCTCGATTTTTGAAAAATGTCGATTCGCGACTTTTTGTTTCGTCAATTAAATCGTGGGGAAGGATAAATTCTCCCGGTCGAAACGCTCGATTGATAATTCCCGGTCCAGACCATGAAACAACCGTTTCAATACCTAATTTTTTTAAAGCGAAAATATTCGCTCTATAGTTAACAAATGTAGCGGTAAGCGAGTAATCTTTTTCGCCATGACGTGAGAGAAAAAGAAAGCTTTTGTCCTCTATAGAAAATCGATGAATGGGTGCGCTCGGACCAAATGGGGTCGTAATTGTGCGGCAATCTATTTCCTTTCCAAAAGCTTTATCTTCCAATAGATGATAAGCGCCGCTACCTCCAATAACTGCAAGCTTTTCTTGCGCCACTACTTTCGCCTCGTTATAGAATAGTTTTTTACGTCTTCGATATAATGATCTGCAGATTCCTGAATACTTTGAACTTCGTCGTCAGTTAACTCGCGTTTTACTTTGGCGGGCGATCCTAGAACGAGACTACGAGGAGGGATTATCGTCCTAGCGGTTACTAATGCTCCAGCCCCAATTATAGAATCCTCTCCTACTTTTGTTCCATCCATGACAGTCGCTCCCATGCCAATGAGGCAACGGGACCCAACATCACAGGCGTGAAGCGTGACATTATGACCGACCGTTATATCGTCTCCGACAATGAGAGGGTACGCTTTCCGCGAAACATGTAAGATACAACCGTCTTGGATGTTAGTTCTAGAACCAATGCGAATATAATTTACGTCGCCACGTATAACGGCATTAAACCAGACACTGCTTTGCTCGCCGATTTCGACATCGCCTATAATTTGAGCGCCTTCGGCCAAAAAAACTGAAGGATGTATGATAGGTGTTTTGTCAAGATAAGGATGAATCACAACCGCTCCGCTAAAAAATTATTTAATTTAATCCCACAAGTGGGTTTAATTCCCCCTGGCTTGCCACATCTTTTAAAAAATGCTTTTTATAGGATACACCGTCCACTTGCGGTGGGGGCGTTCATTAAAAAATTATAAACCAACCTTTTTCAAATAAGTTAATTATTAGAATTTTTGTCGATTATTTCATTATAGGATTTTTGAATAAGATTATGGCTCTTAGTGGCTAAGTCTTTTCTGTTGTAAGACGATGGAATGAGCGGGAAGACGGTAACGGTTGCTTTTAGTTTTGGATTTTTTAATAATTCGATTATATGAAAAATAAAAGTTTGGTTTCCCCACTGCGCGACTTTTGGGTTTTCTGAATTCTCGTAATGTATCATTATGGGTAATATGGGTTTTTTAGATAGTATAGCGGCTTCAAAGTGTGCCGATTTAAACGGGTATACTTTTTTCCCGTCTGTAACTCGCGCCTCGGGAAATAATAAAACGGAGAGTCCAGACTCTAAACGATCTTTGATCGATAAAATTGTTCCGTGAACGATTTGCCTTTTTGCGCGGTTAACAAATATGGTTTGCCCTAAATCCGCTAAAAACCCTAAGAGAGGCCAATCTCGCACTTCCTCTTTGGAAACAAAAACAGCGTGAAAACAGGACCCTAAAACGAAAATGTCAGGGCTGCCAACATGATTGGCTACGATTAATGCGTTTTCAAATTTTGGTATTTCTCCTTGAATAGCAATTTCAATATTCAAAAATTTGCAAACGCAACAAGCCCATTTTTTTGAGAATTTAGCGACATAACGTTTAAGTTTTTGAGAATCTTTTTGGAAAAAAAGATTCAACGTAATTCCGATCAGGACAAATACAAAGTTGATCGTTATTAAGCAAATTAATCTATAAATTATTCTTAAAATCTTCAAGCTTGAGCAATCCAAACTGGGTTTAGTTAATAGGTTTGTTGGTTTTTAGAAATAAAAGGATTGGTTTCGCAAAAAATAAGATTTTTCCAATAATCGATAAAAGACCTAAACATCAAGGTCTGTTTAATATCTTTATTAGATTTCATGGAAAGTTCTTTAGCGATTTGGTTGATGATTTGTGTCCATGCGATATGCATTTTGGAAATATCATAATGCGCCCGGTCCCAACCAATGCAATCGTCCACCTCTTTTAATAGTTTAAACTTGGAATTGGTGATTTCAGATAAAAATTGATTAACTGTTTGGATAGAAGTCATAATTTTTTCAGGACTTAATTCGCATTTTGGGAATAAAATTCTTTTTATGATATTTATTTGCCAATGGTTCAGGCTCTTAATTTTTTGATAAGGGATGGGGACTGCAAAAATATGAGAACAAAAATCAGATAAGTCATGAATTGATTTTTCTAAATCCTGAATTAGTTTTTGAACCGGAACTCCATACATGATGTCGTTGCCAATGTCGGAAATTAATCCAATAGTTAGACGATAGTTTGAACTTTTTTCCCGACCTAGTTTGAAAATGGGACTGGTTTTGAGTGGAGAATAGCTAACGCCAAAGATTCCTCCGGAAACGCTATAAGCCCTGCCTGGGCCCGATGCGATTGAAGTTGAAACCAAATTAGGAAATGACCTTTCAAAATACCGATTGAGGCCAAACTGCGCCCTGGCAAGATTGCTAGCTCCCAATAGAATAAAATGAATAGTTGAATTGGCGGATTGATTAGAGGCCATAATATTTGGCGTTAGTCTAACGGAACGTTTAGCTCTTGCGCTGAAGATCTAGTGCGATTAAAAAGTTGATTGTAATGTTCTGCGGTTTTCTCAACGTTGTAAGCTTTTTCATGATTTTCCTCTGCAAATTTATTTGCAAGGCGTCCAAAATAAATTTTATTGGATCGAAAATGATTCATCTTTTTTATCCACCAATTAACGGAGCACCCTCCATAAAGAGTTTCATCTTCTGAAATATTTGATTGTAAGATTAGTTGAGAGTTTTTTCGATCCAAAGTCATTTTAAATTGTTCAAAAAACGCCATTCCAAGTAGACCGTCAAGTTTTTCCAATTTAGTATCAATGACTGCTTCTACCGAAAAAGATTTTGCCCCTGCCGCTTCGGCGGTATCTAAAAAAATTAAAGGCGTCCAAATTTTGCCGCCAGCCGTTTGTGCTTCTATTTGCGGCATGTTGTCTAATCGGCTAAAGCCTAGGCTTTTCCCAATTTCTTCAGAAATTACCAGAATAGACGCTCCAGTATCTAAAAGGAGATTTGCCTCTAAGTGACCGTTTAAAATAGTTTTGACAAAAAACTGGTTTCCCTTTTGACTTATTGGAATAACGATATCCAGGTTTGGAGAGGAAGGCGCTTCGGGTAAAGATAACGGCGGAGGAGAAAACTTTGGAGCGGGACCTGGGCTAAACTCTTTACTTTGGTTTTTAAAATCTTTGGGGATTGTATCTGGATCGCTTGTAAAGTGGATATTCCCTTGTTTATCTTTCCATTTATAAAGAGTCGCTTGGCTTATTTCGCAATAAATAAGAGGAAATAAAAGTAAAATAAAAAAATAAACGGCAACTTTTGCTGGAACTTTACTAAGCGGGAATTTCTTTAATATAAACTTCACGTGGTTTTATTCCGTCCGAACGACCGACGACTCCTTCTTTTTCCATAACCTCAATCATTCTAGCGGCTCGATTATAACCTACTCTTAATTTTCTTTGTACCATGGAAATAGAGGCTTGTTGTTCGCGGGAAACCAAAGCGACAGCTTCGTCGTATTTTTCGTCGAATTCTTCCTCTTCCTCAGGAGCAGACTCTTGGGTTTTCGGGGCAACAAAAATATCATCTCGATATTCGGCGCGTTTTTGCTCCTTAATGAATTTTATGATTCTATTGATTTCGATATCTTTTACCATTACGCCGTGAATTCTTACGATCCTGGAAGAACTTGGCGGGAGAAATAGCATATCTCCTTTGCCGAGGAGTTTTTCGGCTCCAATGCTATCTAGAATGGTTCTGGAGTCGACTCTAGATGTGACTTGAAAAGATATTCTGGCCGGAAAGTTAGCTTTTATGACGCCAGTAAGTACGTCCACCGATGGGCGTTGGGTCGCTAATATTAAATGGATTCCCGCCGCTCGAGCCATCTGAGCCAACCGCATAAGGGCTTCTTCAACTCCTTTCGACGCTACCATCATCAAGTCGGCTAATTCGTCTATCACTATAACTACGTAAGAGAACTTTTTTTGTGGTTGAGGTTCGTCTTCGCCCGATTCGTTGTCCGTTTTTTTCTTCGAGTCCTTTTTCTTTTGCAGCTCTGCATTTTCACGTTCTATTAGGTCGTTAAAGCCCGTAATGTTACGCACTCCTTTTTCCGACATGAGCTTATAACGGCGTTCCATTTCAGTAACGGCCCATTGTAGGGCTGCCGTCGCTTTTTTAGGATTAGTCACTACTGGAGCTATTAGATGAGGAATTCCGTCATACATAGAGAATTCAAGCATCTTAGGATCAATCATGATCATTTGGACTTCTTCGGGACTTGCATTGAGCAAAATACTACAAACCAGCGCGTTAATTCCGACGCTTTTTCCAGACCCTGTCGCTCCTGCGATTAGCAGATGCGGCACTTGGGCCAAATCAACCGCTACCGGGTTTCCTACATTATCTTTTCCAAGAGCCATGGTTAATTTTGAAGGGCTGGATTTAAAAACGTCTGAAGAGATGATTTCTTTAAAATAGACGATTTCGCGGTTAGGGTTTGGTATTTCAATACCAACGACCGGTTTTCCCGGCACCGGCGCAAGAATACGTACGCTTGGAGCGCGCATGGCAAGCGCGAGATCGTCGGTGAGCGATACGATTCGGCTAACTTTAATTCCGGGAGCCGGTTCAAACTCATAAAGCGTAATAACAGGACCCGGTAAGACTTGTACCACTCGACCTTCAATCCCAAAATCGGCTAGTTTTTTTTCAAGGACCTTAGAGCGCGCCAAGATATCCTCGCGAGATCTTTCGGGATCTGTAGGAGGCGGTATGTCGTCCAAGATATCTAATCCAGGAACCATGTAGTTTTCGTTTCCTTCATCCGAAGCTGGAGCTTTAGCGACAAAAGGCGCTTCAGCCTTTTTTGTTTTTTTGGCTGCAGGCTCGGGAGTAATTTCGGGAGCTAAAGAAACGATAATCGGTTCCTTTTCCTTGGATTTTGGAGTAGATTTTTTTGCGGCAGCTGGAGCGGGTTCTTTTTTGCTATTGTCTTCGCTAGATTCTGCTTTGTCTCCTCCGCCAAAACATGCTCTATAAGTTAATTTACAGATAGCGATAAAGAACGATGCAGCGTCTTTAACAATTTTAAGAATCCATTCCACAACGCTATTTGCGGAAATACCTGTAAGCGCTAATAAAGAAATAATACTAAACGTAATGACGGTTAAATAAGCTCCCGAGGTGTTTAACCATGTTTTAAATATTTCGCCTAAAAATGATCCAACAACGCCCCCAGAGTTAACTCCTTTTCCAAAATATGGGTCGTAGGCAAAATGAATATAAAAAAATGAGCAGAGATTAATCAGAAAAAACGCTCCAGCGCAAACTATTATTGGTAATCGAATAAATGAGTTGCCTCGAATCAAAGTCCATGCCGCGTAAAATATAACCAAAGGAAAGAAAAACGCCCCGCCTCCAAATAATTGGACTAAAAAATCGGAAAGATAAGCGCCGACAATGCCGCCATTATTAAGAGTTAAAGTTGTTTCGGAAGATCCAAAACTGTTGTAAGAAGGATCTTGCGAATGATGGGAAGCAAGCGCGGCTGCTAAAAAGAAAGCGATGCCTAAAACAACAATGCCACAAAAATCGCGCGTCAAATTAAAAATGGATTTTTCATTCATGGGTTTGAGGTTCCATATTCAATCGGTTAATTAAACCTGGGGAAGTTTCTTGGAGCACGGTTTCCCGTTTCCAATTATTATCGTCTGTATTTGGATGATCGATGGTGTAATGAAGTCCTCGGCTTTCTTTTCTTTCCAAGGCTCCTTGCACAATTAACTGTGCAGTAATGGCGATATTTCTAAGTTCGAGTAAATCTTTGGTGACGTGAAAATTCCAGTAGTATTCGTGAATTTCTTCCAAAAGAAGATCGATTCTTCTTTTAGCTCGTAAAAGGCGTTTATTGGAACGAACAATTCCTACGTAATTCCACATCAAACGTCGCAGTTCGTCCCAGTTGTGCGAGACCACAACAGACTCGTCGCTATCTACCGCGTCTCCGCTATCCCAAGGCGGAATATTGGAGGACGGCAAAGACGTTCCTTGTTTTTTTAATAGATCAATGGCTTTTTCGGATGCCCTATGAGAAAGGACCAAACCTTCTAATAGAGAGTTGCTGGCAAGGCGATTAGCCCCATGCAGGCCTGAGTAGCAAGCTTCGCCAGAGGCGAATAAACGTTTTATATTTGTTTGTCCATTAGCGTCGACCATGATTCCGCCGCACATGTAGTGCGCTGCCGGAACCACTGGGATAGGTTCTCTTGTCATGTCGAAACCAAAGTTTAAGCACTGCTTATATATATTTGGGAAGCGCTCTCGGATTCTATAGCCTTCTAAGTGCGAAATATCTAGATAGACAAAATCGTCGCCCGATTTTTTCATTTCAAAGTCGATAGCTCTTGCGACCACATCTCTAGGAGCCAAACAACCTAGCTTATGGTAATTTTGCATGAACGGTTCTTTGTTCTTTTTTCTAAGAATTCCTCCCTCGCCGCGAACGGTTTCGGAAATCAGAAACGTTTTTGCTTCAGGATGATAGAGACAGGTTGGATGAAATTGAAAAAACTCCATATTGGCTATCTTTGCGCCCGCTCGGTAAGCCATAGCGACTCCGTCTCCAGTTGCCGTATCTGGGTTGGAAGTATAGAGATAAACTTTTCCCGCGCCTCCCGAAGCCAAAAGTATTACTTTACCGACGAAAGTTTTGATCTGATTTTGGCGCGAATCAAGAACATATATTCCTAAAGCTTCGTCTGAAGGGCCGCCGGGTTTAATAGAGGGATTTAATCGAGCGTGAGTGATTAAATCGATTACCATGTGGTATTGATAAATTTCAATATTCGGATGTTGTTCGGCCGCTTGCGCCAGGGTGCTTTCTATTTCTCGACCTGTAAAGTCGTCGGCATGGAGAATCCGGTGTTTAGAATGGCCTCCTTCGCGACTCAAATCGTAATTGTCGGCATTTTTTTGCGTAAACTTTGCTCCTAATGCGATGAGTTCCCGAACTTGCGAAGGTCCTTGCCGAACGATGGCTCGAACGATGTCGTCTCTGCAAAGGCCGCGTCCGGCTTCTATGGTATCTTGGACGTGCAAATCGTAGGAGTCGTCTTCAGCCATTACGGAAGCAATGCCGCCTTGAGCGTATCGCGTAGCCGATTCCTCCAAAGCGTCTTTGGTAACAATGCCAACGGAACCAAATTCTGCCATTTTTAGGGCAAAAGTGAGTCCGGCAATACCGCTACCAACGATTATGATGTCTTTTTCAATTTTCATGCAAATATTGTAGCCCCTTAATCCTTTAAAATCAATAAGTTAATGTTTTATGGGGATGCGGGTTTGAGGTAAAGGGTTAAGAATTAGAGTTTATGAGTGAAATGAGATTTATGGGAAAAATGAAAGAGTAATAAGTTTTATGAATTTCTAGAATTGGAAACTGAGGCAAACTTCAGATGGGACTTTGCAACTATCTTCTATGTTATAAGATGGCTAAATCGAATTGCTTATATTCGATTTGCATCATAACCGTCAATAGGTCTAAGACGATTAGCGTTTTAGAATGTTTTTTTTAGTAGGTTTTTTAAAGAGATCTCGAAAAATTGTTTTTGGCCACGAACAGCCCTTATGAAATTAGGGATTGCAAGTTGCTGCAAGTAAAAATATCAAATCATTAGAGATTCTCTTAATTTATTGGTCGATTGAAAATGTTAGAACACGTTGGACATTTATTGTTGAATCATAGTAAGGGATTGATCGTTTATGCCGTTGTTCTAATTTTATTAGAAAAAGCATTTCCCGCTCAAAAAAACCAAGATAAATGGCGGGTTGATTCTAAATTAGACTTGGCATATTCGTTCCTTCTTCCAATAATAATTAATCCATTATACGGAATGGCCATTTTGGGTTTGTCCGGTTTTTATTGGGGCGCCGATGAGGGGAGCAATAAAGTTAATATGCATTTGGAACAAAAGGCGCTCCATGGAAAAGTGACAGTTAGCCCCAATGGGAATATCGATTATATTCCCGATGAAAATTTCCAAGGAGAAGATTACTTCACCATTAAAAATAACGATGGAAAATATTCCACAAATAGCTTAATTCGAGTTTCGGTAGGCGGCTCTAATTCTGGAGAGGAATCGCCGAGAACCGTTAATTTTTCTGTCGAAAAGAAATACCGAAGCGGCAGCTCAATTGTCTCCGACTCTGGAGTTCTTCTTAAGTTACGCAATCTTATTAATAACCAGAATTTAATTGTACAGGTAATGATCGCGCTTTTTATTTTAGATTTTATTGGGTATTGGAGGCATCGTTTGATGCATTCTAAATATTTGTGGCCTTTTCACTCTATTCATCATTGTTCCAGGCAGATAGATTGGATTTCTACCGAGCGGAACCATCCCGTGAATTTTTTGATTATTGTTTTGGTCAATTTGATTTCGTTGATAGCGGTGTTTGATTTTCTTTATGTTGCGACTCTAAGCATTCTTATAAGACGAAGCTATGGTTTTTTTGTGCATAGCAATATTAGGGTTTGTTATGGACCCTTAGATTACATTTTTGTCAGTCCATTGTTTCATCGGTGGCACCATTCCGACGCTAAAGAAGGCGAAGGTAAAAACTTTTCTATCGTATTTTCATTTATCGATGTTTTGTTCGGCTCTTTTTATCTTCCTAAAACAAAAGAAGATTCTAGCTCGTTTGGAATATTTCAGGAAAAAATATCAAATGGACTTTGGGTGCAATTTATTCATCCTTTTAAAAGGCTGGCTAAAATGAAGTCCAATTGAGGGAATCTCTAAAAATCGATCTTGCCGCGAGCCGCCTTTGTAAACAAAGGGGGAGCGAGTTGCCTCAAACTAAAAATTTGAATTATTAGAGACTTTCTTAAATTGTAGGAATGGTGGGAATGGAAATTGGGAAGATTTTGTTAGGTGGCGGTATCGAAGCGAACCGTAAGCCGGGTCCTGTTCTCCAAATAAATTTGGAGCGGCGACCATTAATCTAGGCCTGCTGTTGCCAGTAGGCTCAAGCGATCAACCCGAAAGTATTGGGCGAGCAACCCTAAAACACTTTCCTATTCGATCTTGCTCCGGATAGGGCTTGCCTAGCTATCGTCGTCGCCGACGATACTGGTGAGCTCTTACCTCGCCTTTTCACCTTTGCCGCCGAAACGATAAGTCTCGGGTTGGCTGTGTATTTTCTGCGACGCTTTCCTTGGGGTTACCCCCACTCCGCGTTACGGAGTATCCTGCTCTGTGGAGCCCGGACTTTCCTCCCTTCCGGCTATAAAGCCGAAACGGCGGCCGCCTGGTTTACTCCGATACCGCCGGTTCTATTTCCTCTTCGGGAATAAAGTATAAAATTCGACTACAGTGTTGGCAAAGATGAATTTTATCGCCTAATTTAACTTCGATCGAGGTTTGTAACAAGATTTGCTGGTGACATCCCAGGCAAACGGCTCCATCTAAAGAAACGACCGCCAAACCTTCTCTTGCGGTAAGAATTTTTTCGTAATGGGTTGACCATTGAGTATCGATATCTTTAAAGATGTTATCTCGTTTGACTTTCAATTCAGCGACATCTTTCTTTGTAGCTTCCGCGTTTTCTTCTTTTTGTTTTTTAAATTCCTTGAATTTTTTTTCTTCTTCGTCAAATTTACTTTTAAATTTAGGCAATTCGCTTTCTTTAGCTTCTAATTTTTCCATCGTTTCCAATTCTAAATCTTCAATTTCGGAAACTTTTCCTTTAGCGACTTCGATTTCCGCTAACAGAGCGCTGTATTCTTTATTTGTTTTTACCGCAGGTAATTTAACTTTAGTTTTGGCCATTCGATCGTTTTCGCTGGCGGCGTCTTGCTCCAACTTCGATCTAGTTTTTTGAAGATCTTTGATTTCTTGCTGGGCGGCTTCTAATTCTTTTTTTTCTTCATTCAAATGCGATAAAGAAGTTTCGATTTGTTTGGGGATTTCTGTTAGTTGTTTTTGTAAAGCTTGGATCTCCAGATCGACTTCTTGAAGAGAGATCAATTGTTGAAGTTGAGGATTCATGAATATCTAAAAACTAAAGGTTTAGGAACTTGAGTTGCTCTAAAAGTTATCATGCAACTAGAGGAGTTTGCAAATATTAAAAGAGCGTCCCAATAGAGAGAAACTTTTAAGAGTTGGCTGTTATTGGGAGTCGACTGCCTTGAGGAATTTAACTGAAAAAATATGAGTAGGGGAAAGATAGGCTTATTGGGTTTTCGAAGCGGCGCGTTTTTCTTCCCATATCACTAAGAATACGCTGGCAATAAAAATCGAGGAATAAGTACCGACGACTATTCCGATGAGAAGCGCAAATGAGAAATCGTGAATGATTTCTCCGCCAAGAAAAAATAAACCCATTACCACAATCAAGGTGGTGCCTGACGTGAGTAAAGTTCGACTCAGGGTTTGATTGACGCTCATATTAATGAGGCTTTCCAAAGTTTCTTTGCTTTTTCGGCGAGTGTTTTCGCGAATTCGGTCAAAGACTACGATGGTGTCGTTCAACGAATAACCAATGATGGTCAAAATAGAGGCTATCACAACAAGAGTGAATTCTTTATCCAAGATTGAAAAAGCGCCAACCGTTAGTGTGACGTCATGAAGAAGGGCTAAAATTGCCGCTAATGCGAATTTAATTTCAAATCTCCATGAAATATAAAGAACAATTCCTATTGTCGCGTAAATTATGGAAAGGATCGCCTTTTCGCGTAAATCTTGTCCTACTTTTGGCCCGACAATTTCTACGCGTTCAAGAGTAACGTCTTCGGGATTGATGGATCCGCCCATACTTTTGCGGATTTTTTCGCCTACCGCTTCGAGTTTTTCTTCGGACTTTTCGAAATTTATCAATATATCGTTTTTAGACCCAAACTCCTGAATCACGCTATCGGCAAGGCCGATTTCTCTTAAACTAGATCGGATATCTTCTATATTAGGAGCGGTTTTAAATTTAAGTTGTACTAAAGTGCCTCCGGCAAAATCGATTCCGTATCGGAGCCCGCCATGTAAGACTACGGACCCTAAGCTAACTAAAATCAATATTGCGGAAAGCGTCATAGCTACCCGTCTTTTTCCTAAAAAATCTATTGCCAGATTACTTTTAATTATTTCCATATTTCAAATAGACCTTCGACTAAAACGCCGAGCTAGATTGGTTAAATGCTGAGTCGCTCCAATTTTTTACGATTCATAGAGCTGTCGAAAATGGTCCGGCTTACGAAAACTGCCGTAAACATACTGGCTGCAATGCCAATACATAAGGTAATAGCAAACCCTTTGATAGGGCCAGTGCCGAACTGGAATAAAACAATCGCGGCAATAAATGTGGTTACGTTTGCGTCGACAATTGTACGAAACGCTTTTTCATAACCCGAATCAATCGCCGCCCGAACCGTTTTCCCAAGCCTAAGTTCCTCGCGGACTCTTTCAAAAATTAAAACGTTCGCGTCTATCGCCATACCAACCGTCAGAATAATTCCCGCAATACCTGGTAACGTTAATGCGGCATCGAAATAAGCGAGAGCCCCTAGCATTAAAACCAAGTTTAACACTAAGGCTATGTTGGCCACCAAACCCGATAACTTGTAGTAAATTAAAATGAAAAAAATGACGAACACGCCGCCGATAATAATCGAGCGCACTCCTTTTTCAATAGAATCTTTACCTAAAGAAGGGCCTACAGTTCTATTTTCTAAGATGGTAACTGGAGCGGGTAAGGCGCCGGCTCTTAAAACCAGAGCTAAGTCCTTAGCTTCTTCAGTTGTAAAACTCCCCGTTATTTGAGCTTGACCTCCAGGGATTGCGTCTTGGATAACTGGAGCTGAATGGACAATGTCGTCCAAAACAATCGCCAACCGTTTCCTAATATTTTCCCGAGTGACTTGAAAGAAAACAGACGCCCCATAACTATTGAAGTTTAGAGATACATAAGGTTCGTTATATTGACTGCTATCGTATCGTACTTCTGCGCTAGTTAAAGTTTCGCCGGTTAAAACCGCCCGTTTTTTCAAAAGGTAAGGGGTTAAAGTAATTTTTCCATCTTTATCTTCTTCGCGTTCGTTGAGAATCTCGTCGCCTTCGGGCATATTTTTTTGAGCGAGCTCTACGCTCACGCTTTCGTCAACGAGTTTAAATTCGAGACGAGCTGTTTTACCGATTAATCTAATAGCTCTTTCTGTATCTTTAATTCCGGGCAATTGGATCAAAATTCGTCGTTCGCCCTGTCTTTGAATAGTTGGTTCGGAAACGCCAAATTGGTCGACGCGGTTCCGAATTGTTTCTAATCCTTGATTAACCGCATTTTCGCGAATGCGATCCACCTCGTTTAAGGTAAAGGAATAAATTAGCTGAGCTTTGGTCGGGTCGGTTTCTTGTTTTTCTAAATGGCCGTAGTTTGCTAATATTTTTTCTATATCTGGAATATCTAAGGCGTCAACCAGATTAATGCCAATTTTATATCCATCGTAATTGGTTTTTATTCGATCAATCTCCAAGTCTTCTTTTTCGATATTTCGCTTAATATCGTCGGCAACACGATCCAAACTAGCTTCTACCGCTTTCTCGGACTGGACTTCCAGAACCAAATGCATGCCTCCTTGAAGATCAAGCCCAAGGGTTATTTTCTCTTTAAGAGGATAAGCGAGCCAAATAGCGCCGGCCAATATGGCCAAAATCAAAGGAATTTTCCATCGAAGATTTTTATACATAGATCGATTATTTTCCGTCTCGGGTTTTTCCGATATAAGAACGTTCTATTTTTATCCGGACATTGTCGGCAATTTGAAGCGTAACTATATCGTCTTTAACTTTTTTTATCGTTCCGTGGATACCGCTCATTGTGATTACGTTATCCCCTTCTTTTAATTCATTAACCATTTTGCGTTGTTCTTGCTGTTTTTTTTGCTGAGGGCGGATTACGATGAAATAGAAAATCAAAAACATCATAATCATTGGCGGTAAAAGCGCCAACATACTTCCTCCTCCTTCGGCTCCGTCAGGGGGCGGTGGCGCCATAGCAAACGCTAAATCCAGCATAATTTCCTCGAATCGATAATAAACAAACGTTTCAGATTAATTTGGCGGGGCTTTCGTTAACCTGGAATCGGTAAAATGGACGGCTCAAAAACGGCGGTTCGTTCGGTTTCGCCATTCATTAAATTATTGATAAAGAGTAGCTTCTATCAAATCCAGCCCGGTTTGTCAAACTTTAAAATAGAGCCTCGCCTTCAGGGTCAAGCCTATCGTATTAGTAAAATGCGCGCTCTACTTTCGCCTCTCCCGTAAGTTCTCTATAAAGTTTGTGGAACTCCTCGGATTTTAAGCTGGGATTTCGTAGCTTTTCCAAACTTTCTTGTGAAATTTTGGTTTCTGATTTATCGTCCCAGGCCGATGTGGCGATGGCGACATAATTAGGCGGATTCAATCGTTGATGGATTAAACCGTCAATTTTGTCGTTTAGCTTAATAGCCAATTCTATGGCATAGCGAGCGTCTTCGGCGCTAATGCCTCCTCCGATCGCAATATTTGTTGGAGGATGTCCTCCTTTAGGTTTCCAATATTGAATAGTTTTTCTCAATGTTTTGATGGACTTGCCTTTTAATTCTTTGCGAATGGTCTTGTTATTTTTCTTCTGTTTATGCGCTAACCAGATTTCGATGGTGCATATGCTGGTTTTGTCGCGTTTGCAACTCCCCGTTTTTATTACAGAATATGGGTAAGGAGAGTCTGGCAATTGAATTGCCAAAGAAGTTCCTACCAGCAAGAAATATCCTACAAACGCTATTAAGGCAATTTTTAATTTTTTTTCCATGGTCATAACTAATTGATTTTTATGGTTTTTATGTTCTGGGGATTTTGGGCCAGACAGTTAGTTTGGGAAATTATGAAGCATTTTAACTTAAATCCTCCATAGGTTGTCAAGTCTGAGGTTTAATTGAATTCCTATCCGTATATTATTTGTTAAATTGTTAACAATAGTGTGACAAAAATTAATGATTTCCTCGCTAAAGTTTCAGGTATTCGAAACGATAAGGGGCATAAGGACCCTAAATCTATAGGAGGAATCTTCATGCAAGTGTCTAGTTCAAGCGCAAGCGCTGGAATTGCCCAACAAGCTTCCATTGCCGCCGCAAAAACCGCTAACAATGTCCAGAAACAGCAGGGTGAAAATATTGAAAAGTTGTTGGACAGTGTTCCTCAGCCTTCATCCGGTTCCACCGGACAAAATGTTGACATACAAGCTTGAAGTTGTTGTGTCCTTGGCCATTCGTTAGATTTTTTAAAGTTTAACGGTTGGCAGGTTTTTCTATTTATTTGATCTTTAAGACTTTTCTCGAGAAAAACTTTAAAGGTGTTTCAAAAACGAATCTTCAAGGAGGAATTAAATGCCAATAGGAAATGTTAGCGCCGCAGCAGGAGCTGCACAGGCAGCTTCTCTAACTTCGGCAAGACCGACAACCAATACTGCTCAAAGCCAAGGAGGGCAGGGAGCTGCACAAACATCTACGTCTGAATCGGCAGAAGCAGAAACAGTCGATCATAGCATTCCATCTAGTACAGGTAATAATGTAGACGTAACTGCCTAATCCCGCTTAAATGATATAGCCGACCGTTAAGCCGACTTTAAGAGTCGACTTAGCGGTCGGTAATTTTTTACCCCAATTTCTTAAGCTTCCTTAAAGTTTCTAACGCCGATTCAATGATTGCCGAATCGACTATTTCCGTTTTTTCTCTTTTCTTAAAAAATTTTTTCAGATTTCTAAATTCAATGACATTTGCGTCAAAATCGTCTATCAATTTTCCATTTGTAAAAACGATGAGAGGTATCAGACGAATATCTTTTAAGATAGGTTCTAAACCGTTCACAAGCAGTCGGTTCCTCCACACTGGATTATAGATAGTTTCTTTTCCAGCTTGCCATTCTCTGGAATTGATATCTCCTCGTATTTTTCCCGGCGCTTGAATAACGCTGGTTACAAATACTTCGCATGAGGATACCGCCACAAAATCGATTTGTCCCATTCCGCCTTGGACTGGAACGGCAACGTCTTGAATGACCGTCAGGTCGTCCCTCAGTCGGTCAAATAGCGCTTTTATATCGTTTTTATTGTGTAGCTCTTCATTTTTTGAGCGACGGAGAAACCAAACTATGAGGAAAGCCGCCCATCCAATACCCAAAATCCATTCCATTATTGGCAAACCTTTAAAATGTAAGATCCTTTTGATTATATTTTATTCTTATTGAATGAGGGAATTTTTATTCATTTGGCAACGCTCGGTTTGCGAGACATGTTGATTAAACGAGAAACGAATTTATTTGGGCTCGCTTTATCCGCCGATGTGTTTTAAATCCTTGAAGCCCAAAGCCCTATGACAGAGCAAAGAGATCCTGTGCGTTCTACTTTCCCCTTAATGATATATGGGCCTCGATCATGTAGTATTTCTCCGTATTTACGATAGGTATTGGGGAAAAAGGTAACCTCGAAAGAAGCTGTGGGATCTTCTAACGTCATGAATTTCATGGTTTCGTTTTTAGCGGTACGAGCGCGTTTGTGGTGGATAGCCCAACCGACAAGAGTGACGACGCGGTTTGCAAAACGTTTTAAATTCTTTGCCGGTACTGGAAGGCTGCCTTTACAAATTTTTCTCAGATTGTCTTCGTTTTCTTTTCTAAAATCTATGTCATAAAGCGCGGTTGGATGCGACGAAACCGCCACATCGAGGCATTCTAGTTCGGCCCAGGTTTTTTCGTTTAAATCGTATTCTGAACACTGAGGAATTTGAACGGCGCAAGGCGCGTTGAGTTTGAAGTCGAATAGAGGCGGCTGCCGATTGGATTGTACTGGCGACGCAGTTTTGTCTTTTTCAAAAAGCTCCAGTCTCCACAATAATTCTGGGCGCGAGGAACTGAAGGAATCAAAAGCTCCGCATCGGATAAGAGATTCGACTTCTCCGGCGTTGGTTGGCGTTCTTTGTAAAAAATTCTCCAAGGAAGCATAGGGAGATAAAGAGCGGTCATGCAATATGCGATCAATTGTTTGTCGAGTCAGATTTTTAACCTGCATAAACCCAATGCGAATAGCTTGATTAGGAATTGGTTTGTTGCCTGAATTTGGATTGCATGCCATGAACTCAAAATTACTTTGGTTGATATCTGGCGATAGAATTTTGATTTCTAATCGACGGGCTTCTTCGATATATTCGGAGGCTCCATAAAATCCTCCTTGGTTAGATAAGACGGCTGCCATAAATTCTGCTGGATAATGGGCTTTTAAATAAGCGGCGCGATAAGAAACTAAAGCGAACGAGGCGCTATGGGCTTTGCAGAAGGCGTAACCGGCAAAGCTCTCCATTTGCCGCCAGATTTCTTTAGCGATAGTGAGATCGATATCGCGGTTGACCGATCCCGATATGAAGCGTTCTCGATACGTTTCGATTCTTTCCCAATCTCGTTTTTTACTCATGCACTTGCGCAAGTTGTCCGCTTCGCCTAACGTCATCCCCGCTATTGCATGCGCGACTTGAATCGCGTCTTCTTGATAGATCATGATGCCGTAAGTGCTTTTAAGAATCGATTCAAGCTTTGGATGTAAGTAGCGAGTGGGTTCTTTTCCTAGATAACGCTTGATAAACGATCTCATCATGCCGCTGTTAGAAACGCCTGGACGGATGATGGAGCTAGCCGCCACCAACGTTTCGAAATCGTCTGAAACAAGCGTTTGCAGGAGGTTTCTCATACCCGGCGATTCGACGTAAAAACACCCCATGGTTTTTCCGTTACTCATCAGGGCCTTTGTGGCCTTGTCGCGAGTGGGGTCGATTTGCGCAAAATTGATTTTAACGTTGTAATTAGTTTGAACGGAGCGAACGACGTCTTCCTGAACCGCTAATCCTTTTTGACCTAGAATATCTATTTTTAATAATCCCATATCTTCTATTGGGTACATATCGTATTGGGTAACTACAAATCCTTTTGGAGTTTTCTGTAGAGGTACAAAATCGGTTATTGGGCGTGGACTCACCACAATTCCTCCACAATGGATAGAGATATGACGAGGAAAGCCGTTGATACGTTGACCAAGAGAAATCATGGAACGGTAGGGTTCGTCCTCTAATGGAAGACTGCGGCATTCAGGAACGTTTCTGCGAATTTTTTCTAACTCTGATAGCTCTGAGTAATGCGGAAGTTTAGAGGTGACGATCTCGATTTCAGATGTCGGGATTCCTAAAGCTTTACCCACTTCGCGCAATATGGAACGTCCTCGAAACCGGACATGAGAAGAAATGAGAGCGACATTTTCGGCTCCATAACGTTTGAAAACGTAATTTAAAATTTCGTCGCGCCGGTTCCAGGGGAAATCGATATCAATGTCGGGGTAATCGCTCCTTTCAGGATTCAAGAATCTCTCAAAGTATAAGTTGTGACCAATCGGATCGACTTCGGTTATTCCCAAAGCCCTGCAAACGATACTATTAGCGGCGGACCCTCTTCCCACCGCTAAGATGTTGCGTCTACGCGCTTCTTGAACGATATCCCAAACGATAAGAAAGTAAGGCGCAAAATGGAGACGTTTGATAATTTGTAGTTCCCGCTCTAAACGTTCTTGGACTTCGCCAGTCATTGGGCGATATAAGTTCGCGATTTTTTTTCGCGCTAGTTTTTCCAAATAAGATTGATGATTTTCTCCATGAGGCGTTTTAAAGGGTGGAAATTGAATTTCTCCAATGGGTAGGTCTACTTGACACTGTTCGGCGACTGCTAAGGTGTTACGGAGCGCTTGCGGACATTCTTTGAATAGTCGATCCATTTCATCTGGGGATTTCAACCAAGCTTCTGGAGAAACTAAAAAGTTTTTGGGCAATGAATGGACTGTTGAATTTGCTTTTATGGCTGTCAATAGTCGATGGATTTCCCAATCTTGTTTATCGATAAAAAAAACACGATTGGAAGCGATACAGGGAATACCCGCTTTTCGAGAAAAATCCAACATATGAACGCTCTGACGTTGGTCAAAGGCGATTAGTTCGGCGCAGATGTTTTTGGACCCTCGACTGGTTATCAGATTTTTGAGAATGTCTTGATTTGAAATCAAAATAATGACGTCTTCGCCACACTCGGATAATTTTTGTATCAGAGAAAAATCTTCAGATAAATGGCGAGCCGAGACGGTTCGGCAAATTTCTCCAAATCCTTTCATATTTTTAGCTAATAGAACCGCTCTTTCTTGGGATTGGATTTGAATTTCCGCTCCAAAGATAGGTTGTATTTTTGCTTCTTTGGCGGCCCGATAAAATGGAATCGCTCCATAAAGCCCATTGGTGTCAGTCAAGGCAAGAGCTGGCATGCCTAGGCGGCTAACAGCCTGGACAAGCTGTTCGACGCCATTAGCTCCCGCTAATAACGAATAATGACTATGACAGTTGAGATGTATGAACATATAAAAGCGAAAAAAAAGCGAAAATAGATGGCAAAAAATTTTTGGAACGAATTTTTGATTTTTTTCAGAATAATTTGACTACGCCCAAAATGTCAACAGCAATATGACTAATAAATAATCAAATTAGGACGTATTAAGCGTTTTATGGACCTAGGTAAGTGAAAACGAGTTAGGTTGCAAAGAATAATTGGAATGTTTCGTCAAATTGTTTTTCAATTTTATCGACAAGGAGAGAACGAAAGGATTCGTCTTGGATATTAATTTTTTTGCAGGCTTCTTCATCAAATTCCGAGATGATAGTTTCACCGCTAGTTCCAAGTTCCAAGGAATTAACAAGTGTTTCGGCGATATGGACAATAGCGCATTCAAGTTGGAATGAGGAAGCTTTCTGGGGAGTATGATGGCAATCGGCAATTTCTTGGTGAATTTTCGGTAAACTCCATTCTTTTAGTAGCCTTGCTCCCAGTTCAGAATGGTCAAATCCCAAAACTTCCCGCTCGGCTAAATGGAGTTCAAGGTTTTTTTCCCTCATCAGTGAAAATATCTTGTGGGATTCCTCAGGCGCCTTATAAGAAATGATCAATCGCCCAATATCATGAAGCAATCCAGCGACAAAAATTCTTTCAGGGTTAGGCGCTTCCATTTCTATGGCTAAAATTTTAGAAGCTAAAGCGCAGGCAACGCTATGCTTCCAAAAAGATTCCATGTGGATGACTTCCGGAGGAATATCTTTGAAGCAACCCATGACCACCGTAGAAATGATTAAATCGTTGAGTTGCTCAACGCCAATAATACCGGTAGCGTGGGATATGGTTTCTACCTGTTCGGAAAAACCAAAAAAAACGCTATTTACGATTCTCAACATGCGAGAGCTTAAGCCAGTATCGTGGCTAACAACTTGTGCAATAAGATCAAAAGACCTGTCGGGGTCGTCTACTGCTTGCTTGAATTGATAAAAGATATCGGGAAGGGTGGGTATTTTAGTTTCATCCTCGAACCACGAATTGATAGTCATAATAAATGATCCGGTTTTTAAAAAGCGAAAAAATGAAAATCAAGCAGGTTGAAAAAAAAGTTGAAATGTTTCGTCAAACTGTTTTTCAACCTCGTCTACCAGGAGCGAGCGAAAAGATTCGTCTTGGATATTGGTTTTTTGGCTGGCCCCTTCGTCAAACTCTTGAGCCACAGTTTCTCCGCTGGTTCCTAGTTCCAAAGAATTAACCAATATATCGGCGACATGAACAATGGCGCATTCCACTGGAAATGTCGAGGCTTGGCTTGGGTTATGATGATACTGGATAATTTCTTCGTGAATTTTAGGCAGGTTCCATTCTTTAAGCAGTCTTGCCCCTACATCGGCATGATCAAACCCTAAAGCTTCGCGTTCTGCCATTTGTAATTCAAGATTTTGGTTGTTCATCAGGAAAAATATTTTTAACGTTTCCAATGACGCTTTACTGCAAATGATCAGGCGGCCAATATCATGGAGTAATCCCGAGACAAAAACCCTCTCTGGATTGGGGACCTCCATCTTAGTCGCTAGAATTTTAGAGGTTAAAGCGCATGCAAGGCTGTGTTTCCAAAAAGATTCCATGTCGATAGTTTCCGAAGGAATGTCTTTAAAGCAGCCCATAACAACCGTTGAAAGAACTAAATCGTTGAGATGTTGTATTCCGATAATGCCGATAGCGTGCGAAATAGTTTCAATTTGAGAAGGAAAACCAAAAAAGGCGCTGTTTACGATTTTTAGCATGCGAGCGGTTAAACCTGTATCGCAGCTAACAATCTCGGCAACGTCGTCGAAAGATCTGTTGGGATCGTCCACAGCTTCTTTAAACTCATAAAAGATATGAGGGAGAGAAGGGATCTGGGTTTCCTCTTGGAACCATTCGTCAATATTCATAAAATAATTTTGTTTTGGCTAAGATTAGAATGATGAAATATAAATTACTAACTGGTTAGTTTTACTAATTATGTCACAAAGGCGACACAGTTGTAATCCTATTTGTTTTTAAAATCTAAATTTAGCTTTTATCCACTAAGCCGTACACAGTATGAAGTTTAGAAAGATGAAAGCGCCTTAAATGCTTAGAAAAACATATATTGTACAGTTAATGTGAATTATTGTGTGTGAAGTTTCAAGAAAGCTTTAAAAGTAAGCGCTAAATTTGCGGTTTAAAGATTTCTAGAAGTTTTTTAGAAAAAACAAAAAAGTATTTGACAAACAAAGCTTTCGAGATTATCCTTCCAGAAAGATACCTAAAGCTAGCGCCCTAAGATCCCCTGTTTCCACCAAAAGACAAAGATAGGATTAGCAAACCCATTGTCTTTTCAGAATCTCTAAAGGACCCCTTAATAAACATAACCCGTCAAGTTGGCCTCTTAGCTTGTGCGTTTAACTAAACACCAACCCAGCTCTCCACGCAACAAACGTTATCCCATATGAATATTGAAACTTTAAAAGCCAAAACGATATCCGAATTAACCAAGCTAGCCAAGGAGCTAAAAATTCCTGGACATAGCGGTCTCAGAAAACAAGATCTGATTTTTAAAATATTAGAAGCTCGAATTGAAAAAGACGGTCTAATGTTTGGTCAGGGTGTACTAGAAATACTTCCTGACGGTTTTGGTTTTTTGAGAGCTCCTAGTTATAATTATTTACCAGGACCCGATGATATTTATGTGTCTCCTTCGCAGATTCGTAAGTTCGATATGCATACAGGGGATACTATTTCGGGGCAAATTCGTCCTCCAAAAGACGGCGAACGTTATTTTGCCTTACTCAAGGTTGAGGCAATCAATTTTGAAGATCCTGATAAAACCAAAGATAAAATACTTTTTGACAATCTAACGCCTCTTTATCCTGAAGAGAGATTGCGCCTGGAAACAGAGCAAGGTTCCGATTACAGCGCCCGGATAATGGATTTGATGACCCCTATTGGAAAAGGTCAACGGGGGTTAATTGTCGCTCCGCCAAGAACGGGTAAAACCATGTTGTTGCAATCCATTGCCAACAGCATTAGCTCGAATTATCCGGAAGTTATTCTGATTGTCCTTTTAATTGACGAACGACCAGAAGAAGTAACGGATATGCAACGGTCGGTAAAAGGGGAAGTCATTAGTTCGACTTTTGACGAACCTGCGCAACGGCACGTTCAAGTCGCCGAAATGGTTATTGAAAAAGCAAAAAGGTTAGTCGAGCACAAAAAAGACGTCGTTATACTGTTAGATAGTATTACCCGTTTAGCTAGAGCGTATAACTCGATTGTTCCACCTAGCGGTAAGGTGCTTTCTGGCGGTGTTGATTCCAATGCGTTGCAACGGCCAAAACGGTTTTTTGGAGCCGCTAGAAATTTAGAAGAAGGCGGTAGTTTGACCATTATTGCCACCGCTTTGATCGATACGGGAAGCCGGATGGACGACGTTATTTTTGAAGAATTCAAAGGAACCGGTAACTTGGAAATTGTGTTGGATCGTAGATTATCCGAAAAACGAGTGTTTCCCTCAATCGATATCAATCGATCTGGAACGCGAAAAGAAGAATTATTGCTTGGAAAAGACGAATTACAGCGGGTTTGGCTGTTAAGAAAAGTGTTGCTCCCAATGGGAATCATTGATACGATGGAGCTTCTCCTTGAAAAACTGAAGGAAACCAAGGACAATTTGGATTTCCTACAATCAATGAACTCGTAAGTGGAGGAAGCATGAAGGCCGAAATTCACCCCGGTTATTACGAAACTGTCGTAAAATGCGCTTGTGGAGCGGAAGTAGCCACTCGTTCGACGGTTAAAGATATTCACATAGAAATTTGTTCGAAATGTCATCCCTTTTATACTGGGAAGCAAAAGTTGATTGACACTGCCGGTCGGATAGATAAGTTTAACCGGAAATTTAAAAAAGCTTTGGATAAGAAAAAAAGTTCTGAGGAAGAGCCTGCCGCCGCAACTTCCTAAAGTATTTCTAGGGGCCATTGCCGCCCCTGAATTTTCCTTCCATTTGATTTCGATCAAGTTTGAATCTTATTCCAGCTACCTATGTTTGACAAATTGCAGAGTGTCGAAGAGCGCTATGAGGAGCTCAACAAGCTGTTGAGCGATCCTCAAATAATTTCCAGACAAGCAGAGTTCCAAAAGTATTCGCGCGAACATTCCGAAGTTTCGCCGTTGGTCGAAGGTTATCGCCAATATAAAAAAGCTTCTAGTCAAATAAAAGACAATGAAACGCTTTTGAATGAGGAAACCGACCCTGAATTAGTCGAAATGGCTAAGGAAGAAATTAAAGAGCTACAACAGTCTGTAGAGGAAATTTCCGACCGATTAAAAATCTTGCTCCTTCCCAAAGACCCTCGAGATGAACGCAACGTTATCATGGAGATTCGAGCGGGTACAGGTGGCGAGGAAGCTGGGCTATTTTGCGCCGATTTGTTTCGAATGTATACCCGCTATGCGGACATTATGAAATGGAAAACGGAAGTTCTGACTAGTAATGAAACTGGAAAAGGCGGTTTTAAGGAAGTTATTTTAAGCATTCAGGGAAAAAGCGTTTATAGCAAATTAAAATATGAAAGCGGCGCTCATCGGGTTCAAAGAGTTCCAGAAACGGAAACGCAAGGAAGAATTCATACTTCGGCGGTCACCGTTGCAATAATGCCAGAAGTTGAAGAGGTGGACATAAATATCAATCCTGGCGATTTGAAAATAGATGTTTTTCGATCTTCAGGACCTGGAGGCCAAAGCGTTAACACCACCGATTCAGCGGTTCGAATAACGCACGTTCCGACAGGGTTGGTTATTTCATGTCAAGATGAGAAGTCCCAACATAAAAATAGAGAACGCGGAATGAAGGTTTTGCGCGCTCGTCTCTATGATTTAGAGCAACAAAAACAACAAGATGAATTAGCCCGCGAGCGTAAACAGCAAGTGGGTACCGGGGATCGAAGCGAAAGAATTCGTACTTATAATTTTCCACAAGAACGCGTTACCGACCACCGTATAGGGCTGACTTTACATAAATTGTCGCAGATTTTAGAAGGAACTCTTGACGAATTGCTGGACGCTTTAACTCTCCACTTTCAAGCGGAAGCTTTAAAAGGCGAATGATTCTAGCTCATTGATTTTTCAAACTATAGAAAGTTTATTAAAGTTTGGGAATTAATTTTTAAAAAAGCGATCTTTATTGGTGGAGTTTACTAAATTAAAAATGGCGTCGAAAAAAGATTGACCGAGTGAAAAATTTCAGAGAAAATCAATAGAGTAGATTCGAATATAGTTTACTTAAAAAAAATTAAACCGGACCCCATAATATGTCCAATGCCGAGCTATCCTATAAGGTAGTAAATACCCAACCCACCCCCAATCCTGACGCTCTAAAGTTTATGATGAATAAACCTGTGATTAAGTCGGGAACGAAGTCTTTCGACTCAAAAGGGGAAGCTGCGGGCGATTCTTTTGCGGAAGCTTTATTTGAATTAAGTGGAGTTCGGAATATTTACTTAAGCGAAGATTTTGTTTCCGTGACAAAATCCATGATGGAAGAATGGCATGATTTAGTGGAACCTCTTCAGGACTCCATCGAAAAAAACTTGAAGCTTTATGAAGATGGCGGAGATGCCGCTGAAAAAGGGGAAATTACTATCACCCCTGAGGAATACTTTCAACGCACCGACGAAGAAAAGGCCATTGTGATAGATTCTTTGTTGGATTCGAAAGTACGTCCAGCTTTAGCTGCAGACGGTGGAGGATTGCTTGTCCACTCTGTAGAAAACCATATCGTCAATATTCATTACCAAGGCGCATGCGGGAGTTGTCCAAGTTCTACATCGGGCACATTAAAGGCTATCGAAGGGATTTTGCAGAAATCCTTGGGACCTGAAATTCAGGTTCATACCGCCGTCTTTTAATTTGAAAAGACACCCCTCAACTCTTAGATAATTTTTACCTTCCTTTCCTGCTTAGCGTTCCCATAATAGTTCATCACAATATTTTCCAAGTTTTTTTAGGCTAATAAGCTATTTATTCTTTTTCATTGGTGAGTTATGATTTTTCATCAACGGATATTAATTAGCGATTTTTAGTAGACGATAAAAGTCTAAAAATATTTTCCCGTTGTATTGATTTAAAATTTGCTTGTTTGATCAATTAAGGGAACCTCTAAAAACTGCTATTTTCCGCGAGCTGCCCTTTTAAATAAGAGGCTTGCGAGTTGTTGTAAGTTGAAATTATGAATTATTAGAGATGCCCTTAAATACCAAACGTTTATAGCGTTGAAGTTTATTGGAGGAGGTTTATGCCGAAGTTATTGTATTTAGAAGCGTCGCCTAGAAAAGAGCGATCGCATTCTATTAATGTTGCAAATGAATTTATGGAAAGCTATCGGGAGAGTCATCCGACCGACGAGATAGAAACCGTCAATATATGGGATCTAGATTTGCCACACGTTAATGGAGAAACGTTAAACGCTCGATATGCAATTGCCCATGGCCAGGAGAAAACCGTTGAGCAAGAAAACGCATGGAAGCAGGTGGTCGAAACTTTTGAGCGTTTTAATTCTGGAACTAAATATTTATTTAGTCTGCCTATGTGGAATTTTGGGATTCCTTATAGACTAAAGCATTTTATTGACGTAATAACTCAACCAGGATTGGCTTTTAACGTTTCGCCCGAAAAAGGTTATCAAGGTTTGATAACTGGAAGGCCCGCCACTGTCGTCTACGCAAGAGGCGACGAATACGGGATAGAGTCCGGAGTGGAAGACAAGGACTTTCAAAAACCCTATTTTGAGGTCTGGTTAAAGTTTGTTGGATTTACGGATATTCGGCCAGTGGTTGTAGAACCCACAATGAAAGGCGACGAAATGGTGAATTTGGTAAAGGCTTTCAATCGGGATCATATTCGTAAAATTGCCCAAGAAGTTTAAGATAGGTTGATAGGCAATGAATTGCGAAACCAAATCAATTTCTTCTAAACAGATTATTAGAGAAAAGGTTTGGGAACGTCTTAAAGACCTGCGGTTGGCGCGATTTCCTTTTCCTATCAAAGGTAGAATCCCAAATTTTAAATGCGCAGAGGCGGCTGTTGAAAAATTGCGGGCGCAAGCGCTTTACCAAAATGCAAAAGTATTAAAGTGTAATCCCGATAGTCCCCAAAGGCCTTTGCGACAAAAGGCTTTAGAAGATGGGAAACTCATTTTTATGGCGGTTCCTCGATTGCGGAAAGAAAAATGTTTTATTTGTTTAGATCCTAAAAGAATTGACCGTGAGAATTTTCGGAAAGCCGCTAGTATTTCGGGTTCCGAGAAATTTGGACAACCTGTTTTCCCCTGGGAGATGCCTCCTATTGATCTCATAATTGCAGGTTCAGTCGCTGTAACTAAAAATGGATCTAGAATTGGTAAAGGCGGAGGTTATTCAGATATAGAGTTTGCTATGATGACTCAACTTGGTTTAGTAACCGCTAAGACTAAAATTATTTCGACTGTTCACGATGAGCAGGTTGTGGACGATTCTTGGAAAATTATGCCCTACGACATTCCCTTAGATTGGGTTTTTACTCCAACGCAGTCCATAAACTGTCGCAAAAAACATCCTAGACCTAAAGGAATTCTTTGGGATCTCTTAAAGCCGGAAATGCGCGAAGGGATTCCCGCTCTCGATAAACTGAACCCCAAAAAATGAATAAAGCGCGAAAAAATATTTTAGGAAAAAGAAAATTATTTGCGTCGCTTATACAAGCGACTTTTTTCTGGTGGATCGCTTTAGCTTTTCCCATTTGGTGCGTTCAAAATTTAGATCTCAATGGTTTTTTCCAAAAAACTCAGGCTAGAGGTATCGATGCGGGAAGTCTGTTTTATACGGAAACAAAAGAGTTTGACGAAGCCTTTCAATATTTTCAAAATCGCCCACTCCGCTGATTTTTCCCATTACAAACAATTATCGGAGGTGTCAAAAATCTAAACCAACGCGTTTTTATAGAGCTTAAACGCGATCCATTTTTAGAATTATGCTTCTCCCCGATTCTATTTTGTAAGTTTACAAAGTAAAGAATTTTAAAAGGGCTTTGAAACTTTATGCTCTTGTTAATTATAATTTTATTGGCAAATTTGGTTATAACTTTTCCTATCGGAAATTCATTTGTTTTTCCTCTAGAAAGCTTTGCTCAAATAGTACTTCCCAAAACAGTCGAGCCAGGGCGGATACCAAGCCGCTTTAAACCCTACCCAGTTCCAAAGTCAAAGCTAGCTCCATTGATACCTTCTAGTTTAGGAAAAGATTCGGTTAAAGAATTAAATCAAAATAAATTTTTACTTTCGGGGGTTTTGGTAGAAGGATCGACCGTATACAAAGACTCGGATCTTTATCCGTTATACAAAGAGTTTTTAGGGGTGGAAATCGATATGGGAAAAATCCATGAAATTGCTAATCGTATTACTCAAAAATATCGCGAGGACGGTTATGTTTTATCTAAGGCCATAGTTGAGCGTCAACAAGTAAAGAGCGGGATCGTTAAAATTAGAGCGCTCGAAGGTCATATTGATAATATCGAAATAGAAAATGCTACTGATTTGCCTGACACTCCATAACCGTTTTAATGCCAAAAGTAATAAATCTACCTGTAATGGAGTGGCTTGCTTAAATTTCAAGGATTTAGCTCAAAAAGCTAAATCCTTTTTTATTTGTGGCTGGCATCTGAGGTACAATTTACTTATATTTTTAGAAAGGGTCGTAAGTTTTTAGATATTTTATAGTCATTAAAGGAAGCTTCTAAATGAAAAAAATAATTAGTATTTTTATAATGGGTTTATCAGTTTTATTTGCCACTCAGACTTTGGCTTATGAACTTATTGTTTTAAGCGGCGAAACTTCTAAAAACTCAAAACGATGGAAAGAAGAAGTTTTTCCAGGGTATGCCAACAGTGAAGTTGGGAAAACTCTCCCGGTAAAAATAGTGACTTTTCAAGGAGCTAATTTCCCTGGTTGGATAGCTGGAGCTATACAAGAAAATCGTGTGGGCGAAATAATGGGGACCCCAACCTTTATTATTTGGGATGCTGAGAAAAAGCGGGAAGTTGGTCGAGTGGAAGGTTATACAGAAAAGCCTAGATTCTTTTCTCAAATGGACGAAGCTATGGCAATGATAAAACAGGGAGGACATCCGGGACAAAGAGAAGGTTCTGGAGGCGACCATAGAGAAGAAGGTTCAGGCGGCGGCGCTCAACGCCAGGAAGAAGGATCTTCAACAAGTAAAGATATTATGGATCATATGTACAAAACGCCAGAAGAGGCGAAACGGGCTTCGGAGATGCTAGGCTTAGGCGGTGAAATACATTCGCATGAAACTCCCACCGGAACTATTTATATGCCAGGTTCTACGATGTGATTAAAGCATTAGACCGCTTATGAAAGAGACCGAAGGTCCCTCCAATCGCTCTGATATGCGGCTTCCTCATCTTCCCTTTGAGGAGCCGCCCTTTCGAATGGTTTTAGACGTTGCGAAAACTTCTGAAAAAGACTGGTTCGAAATCGGCGAAGATAACGAACGATCTTTCCAATTGCTGGAAAAAAGAAGGCTTCTTGCTTCGCGTCACGACGACATTTTCATGGCGGACCATCGCGCTTTAGAAGCCTCTCAAGAAACGTTGGATCTCATGTTAGATCATCTATCCGTTTTTTGGCCCGATCATTATTCTCAGACAAATGACACAATTAATTTAAAATCTCGCCCTGGATTTAGTGGGAATGAGTTTTCGATTAAATCTACTCTGAACGAATTACATCCGTTGGATTTTGCCGCAAGATTAGTGCAAGAAGATTTAGCGATTATGTTTCCTCCAAATTCTGAAGAAGGGAAAAAAGGGTGGCGCTTAGCTGCGGGAAGTATCGCTTTTCCTTCTCGTTGGAATTTAAAAGAAAAGTTTGGTAGGTCTATGTCGGAGATTCATGCCCCCGTGCCATTTTATGATATGAATTTAGAAAATCCGGTAGATAAGTTTTTTGATTATATGCCCACCGATCGTATTTTTTCCCGCCGCAATTGGTCGGTTCACGATACTCCTGCCTTGCACCAAAATGGCAGTGAAGAGAATAAAGCTGCAATTATTACTCCCAATAATGCGGGAGAAAATCTTTGGTTGAGGGTTGAGCGTCAAACTTTACGAAAGTTGTCGAAAACTGGGGCGATACTTTTTACAATTCGCATACATTTACGAAAGTTAAAAGAGATCGTGGTTATTCCAGGGGTGGCGAAACGACTTGCATCTGCATTAGAGTCTTTACCGAAAGAAATGCAAGCTTATAAACGCACGCAAGAATTTTCCGACGCTATCCAAACATATTTAGGGAAAGTTGCATCCTCGATCGACTAATCCATTTTTTAATTGGTAGACCAGTCTAGTCTTCAAATTAGCCAATAAAGGCTTTTGATGCCCAGTTAATAAAAACGCCGACGAATATTAAAATAAAACATAAATTCTTTAGTTTGCTAAGTTGTCCAGAGATTGAGGGTTCAGACTTAAACATTGTTCTTTCTCCTTGTTAAAAAAGATTCGATACGTTTCCTTAATCTTTTAATTAGCAAAGTCTGTGCCAGTTTCTTGGGTAAGATTTTTTTTGAGATATCACCTGCAAAAACAATCACTTTTAAATATGATGATTTCGAAAAAAAAGGGAGATTGGGCCTTTAAAGAGGAAATAAATTAAGCCCAAAAGGTATTTTTTTCCGTTAAATACCAGTCTTTACCTCCAGAATTTCTTTTAAACTCATAATAGATATATAATCAAAATTGACCGATCAAACGCATGATACTTAGCAATACTTAAACGCTCCCAACTTAATCCACATGCGCCATTTGCTTCAAGACCTTACCCTTCTTCTTTTAGTATCTCTTCCCATCAATATTTTGTTTCACCGAATCAAACTTCCATCCATTATGGGATTTTTGATTGCGGGTATATTGATCGGACCCAATGCTTTGGGGTTGATAGGGGACCCACGTACTGTGGAAGAATTAGCGGAGATTGGCGTTGTCCTGCTTTTATTTGTAGTGGGTCTAGAATTCTCCATAGGACGATTGCTTAAAAACCTTAAAACGGTAATTGGTTTTGCTAGTTTACAAATGTTATTAACCATTGCCGCCTTTTCCGTTGTTTTGTGGAAAGGGGGATTACCGGTCAATCAAAGTATTGTTTTTGGTATTTTAATAGCGCTTAGTAGCACGGCGATTGTCCTAAAAATCATGACAGACCGAGGAGAAATCAATTCTCTTCATGGGAGGATTTGCGTTGGAGCTTTGCTCTTTCAGGACCTCTGCGTCGTCCCTTTGACAATACTCATTCCAATTATTTCGACGCCTTCGGGAGATTACTCAGAGACACAACTTGGATTTGCTTTTGCCAAATCCATTGCGGCGGTAGTTTCCATATTTGTGTTTTCAAGGTTACTCATTCCAAAAACTCTAGAATTTATCGCACGGACGGGTAGCAAAGAACTGCTTACTTTAGCCGTAATTTTAATCATTTTGGGAACCTGTTGGGCATCCGAAGTTTTAGGTTTGACTCTGGCGATGGGAGCCTTCATCGCGGGCATGATATTGGCGGATTCGGAATACAATCACCAAATTATTTTAGATATTCTTCCCGTAAAAGATTATTTCGCCGGAATCTTTTTCATCTCTGTTGGAATGCTCTTACAGGTACAACTATTTATTGATTCTTTTTTATTTCAACTAGGTCTGGCCATAGGTCTAATTTTTCTCAAAGCCATTATAGGGTTCCTTGCGGCATGGATAGCGCGTTCGCCGCTAAGAATTTCGTTTATTGCTGGAATTCGTTTGGCTCAAATTGGAGAGTTCTCTCTTATCTTAGCCGACATGGCTTTGGAAAATGGATTCTTTTCCGACACGCAGCATCAGCTATTTTTGACGGTATCCATTCTTTCTATGCTGATAGCCCCCATGTTGGTGCGCGTTTCTACGATTCTTTCTATTAAATTATTTTCCCAAAACGCGAATGAAAACGCCGAAGAACCAGAAGGGCTGAAGTTGTCTGGTCATGTTGTTATTGCCGGTTATGGGACTATTGGCCAAAACTTGTCGCAAGTATTGGGCGAAATAAATATTCCATTTTTAATTTTGGATTTAGATGGCGAACGAGTGAAACAAGCTTTGTCGAAAAATATGAACGCTTTGTTTGGAGATTCCACAAGGGAAGATACTTTAGTAAGAGCGGGCATCAAAAACGCTCGTATGATTGTTTTTTCCACTCCCGATTTGGTGGCAATGCAAGAAGCGATTCGTTCCGCCAGAAAACTTAATTCTAGTTTGTACATTTTGGCGCGGACTCCCAACGCCACGCAAGTGGAGGAGATGATAGAAGCGGGCGCCAATTTTGTGATTCCAGAAGAATTCGAAACTTCTGTAGAAATATTTTCAAGGGTATTGAAAGAGTTTCATATTCCTAACAATGTTATCGAACAACAGATTGAATTGATCCGGTTGGAAGGCTATAGCATGTTGCGAGGGCTTTCTTTGAACATGGAAGGATTGCAAAAATTTTCGACTTATTTGACCGCCAGTCTTACGGAATCTTTTCAAGTTATGGACAGCTCCTGGGCACATAAAAAAACTTTAGCCGAAATGAAAATTAAGGATAAAACAGGAGCTCGATTAATCGCTGTTGTCAGAAAAAACGACGTCCATCCCAATCCACCTCAAGATTTTTCAATTCAGTCGGGAGACATTTTAGTTCTTTTTGGCAGACACATCGAATTGGACAAGTCTCTGGAATTGTTAGAGAAGGGCCCTAAAGATAAACCGTAAAGAGACGATGTTTTTTAAAAGAGCTCCGATAAGATACTAGAATATCGGTCTGTCCAGGGTTCTGTTTTTTTTGGTTTAACGTTGCGCCAATGGAATTCTTTTAACAACGTATTATAAGTCTGGATGTCGGGAGTCATAGCAACCCAAGTTGAAGATTCTTCTTCGGGAGGATTAACTTTCATCGCTATTTTTAGGCAGGAAAAAAGATTGAGTTTTTCGGCTACAGCGTAAAGAATTGGAACCATATCGATAAAACGATTAGATACATGAAAAATAATAACGCTTTTTTGCTTTAAGACGGTTAAATATTCTGAAATGGCCTCCTGAGTAACCAAATGCACGGGGATTGATCCGCTATTAAAAACATCCACTATCAAGACGTCGTAGCGCTCTTTTCTGGCTTTTCGCAGAGATAATCGGGCGTCTCCATAGATTAAGTTGATTTTTCCATTAGTATCTTTTCCAAAGTCAAAATACTTTTTGGCAATACGGCCAACTAAGGGGTCCAACTCATAAAAATCGTATTGATCTTGAGGCCTGATGTAATTTGCTAAGGAACCAATGCCCAGGCCCACTATCGCAAAGTCGGTAAAGTTAAATTTGTTATTGCCTAAAAATTCTCCTACAGGGGACTCTGGATAATAATAAGTTAACGGTTGTTTTTTTCTCTCGGGATCTAAAAATTGGGCTCCGTGTAAAGTGGCGCCATGTTGAAAAAAACGAAATTGGTCGCGTTCAAAAACCCTATAAAGCCCATAGTAGTTTCTGTCTTGAAACACTATGCGTTCTCTTAAACTAACGTTTGAGAGAATGGGAGCCAGCAAGACAACGCTCGCTATAAAATAAGAAACATGTTTATGACGGTCGTTCATAAAATAGAGAAGAATTACCGTGAAGATAATTAAGCCAACAGAGATTACCTGACTTTGAATGTTTTTAAATCCTTCCGTTTTTTCGGGCAGTAACGTCAATAAAATGATAAATCCGGCCAATAGGAATAGGATTTTTTTTAGTCCAATTTCTTTCGATGGGTAAATCAAGGATAGAGCCAAACTTCCGAGTAAAAATGATACGAGGGTTTCTATCATGTGGTTGAATATCAATGGAACGATCCAATTGATTAAAACTCCGCCTAAAAAACCGCCCGTCGCTATTACAATATAAAATGTAGTTAGTTGGTTGGGCGATTCAGGTTTCGATTCGTTTAATCGATAATGACAAACCAAGCAAAAGAAAAAGCAAATCGCTAAATAGATTAAAGGTTCGACAAAAATAGCCGCCGAATAAATGGGTAGCTTAAGTTTTAAAATGACCATAACCAAAAATTCAAATAACGAATTTTCGGTTAGTTTAAGAAAGAATAATAATATCCCAAGGAAAATAACTAGATAAAACCTTTTGCTAATCCATTCGGGGCAAAAAGGAATCGCTTTAAATCCCAACACAAAAGAGAGGAGATAAAGAGCGAGAGGAGGAATCCACAATAAGGGTACGGGAGCTATTTCCAGCGTTATCACGTTTGTTATAGATAGAAATAAAGCCGAAGGAGCGGCGCTCAACAAAAGCCATAGAGCCAATGTTTTCTTTTTAGGAATGTTCCATATGGGAGAACTGTTGTTTTCTATTAAAGGAACTGACCGCAATAAAATGAGGAGAATAATAATCGTGATTCCATACAGAACCGCCCAATGAGTTAACTGTAATGGAATATCGAAATTAGGTTCAATCAATACCGGATAGGTGAATAGGGCGATAAAAGCTCCAAAATTTGAGCTGGCAAAAAGTAAATAAGGGTTTTTTTTCTCCGAAAGGTTTGAAGACGCTAAATGTAATTGTGCATACACTGAGAGACCCGCTAGAAGAAAAAACGGAAAACCAACCGTTACAGTTAGTAAAATAATAATTTCGATAACGGTTGGTAAATTGTATGAAGGGTTTGCCAATCTATCCGCTTGAATTGGCATCAATAAAATGGAAGCGACCATTAAAAAGCCTATCCATTTTGAAAAAGAGTTGATACTGGAAAAACGGCTAAGTAAGTGAACGTGTAAATAACCTAGCAATAAGGCTCCTTGAAAAAAAACGACGCTAACTCCCCACACTAAATAGCCGCCTCCAAATCCAGGAAGTATGGATTTCCCCAGGATTAGTTCAACTTGAAATAAAAGAAACGAGGCTAAGAAAACAAAGCTTTTAAAAAGAAGTATGGGCATTTAAACTAACGAATGTTTTAAGCGCTATTTTTTTAAATACTTTAGGCGATTTTTTTCTTATAATCGCCTAAAGCTAATTAAATAAAAGAGGATCTATGACTGAAGTAGTCCCTTTCAAAGGATTATTATACGATCAAAGCAAGGTTGGATTTTTGAAATTTGTAACGGCTCCGCCTTACGATGTGATAGAGCCTGACCTTCAGGAGGAACTCTATCACAGGAATCCATATAATGTCATTCGTTTGATATTGGGAAAGGAATATCCCCAAGATACTCCTGAAAGCAATCGATACACCCGGTCGGCAAAGTGTTTCGAAAAATGGCTTGAAGATGAAGTTCTCATAGAAGAGGAGAAAGCTTGTTTTTACGGATATAGCCAGGAATATAACCTGGATGGAAAAACTGTAAAACGTAAAGGTTTTTTTGGGAGAGTTAAATTAGAAGAATTTGAAAAAGGAAATATTTGTCCACATGAGTTTACTCTCGATAAGGCAAAAAAAGACCGTTCGCAATTATTAAAGGCTTGTCGAACTAATTTCAGCCCTATTTTTGGATTATTCTCAGATCCCGCAGGAGATATTGACGCCAAAATTAATGATTCTGAGAACGATAACGAGGTAGGCGGCGTAGAACAACCGGGGGTTGTTCATAGAGTTTGGAAAATTGAAAATCCGGAGACCATTAAGTTTTTATCGCAGGCTTTTCTCGATAAGAAAATTTATATAGCCGATGGCCATCACCGGTACGAAACGGCTTTAGCTTATAGCCAAAGCCAAGATGAAAACGACGACTCTTCTCACGTAATGATGTTTTTAACGAACCTGAGTTCGGATTCTTTATCGGTTTTTCCGATTCACCGAATTGTGAAAAGCGCTAAAGAATTTAATTCCGAATCGTTTCTTTCAGATCTTGAACCCTATTTTGAAATAGAACCTCTTTCTTCGAAAATTTCCGCCGAAGAGATTAACGATCATTTAAGCCGGCTTCAGGAGCAATCTAAAATTGCTTTTGTAGCATATATGAAAAGGAATAAATTCTATTCTTTGACTGTAAAAAAAATAGAAGCGGTCGTTCCTCTTTTTGAAAAAGACGAACCTTCCGAACTCCAGATTCTAGGCGTATCGCAATTACATACAATAGCCATCAAAACGATTCTTGGCGTAAATACCCGTCTCCCAGAGGGGCAGCAAAACGTAAACTATACGATTGAAATCCCAAATGCGATTGAAAATATTGACGCGGGAGTTGGCGACGTCGCTTTTTTTCTAAACCCAACGTTGCCCTCGCAGGTGCAAGAGCTAGCGGGTAAGGGAATTCGGTTGCCTCAAAAAGCCACTTATTTTTATCCTAAATTATTATCCGGTTTAGTGTTCAATAAATTTCGTTGATGAAAGTTATTTCGGCAGAATATATTACCAGCGCGGTATCGGTAAAAAAATGCCCTAAACTGTTGTTGCCTGAGTTTGCTTTTGCCGGTAAATCCAACGTTGGCAAATCCTCCCTGATCAATTGTCTGGTTAACAAAAAAAAGCTTGTTAAAACCAGCGCTACCCCCGGAAAGACTCAAATGATTAACTTTTTCAGGGTCAATGAAAAACTGCATTTTGCAGATTTACCCGGCTATGGTTTTGCCAAGGTTCCAGAATCGGTTCGTAAAAAGTGGGGCATAATGGTGGAGAACTATGTTCAAAATAGAGAACCATTATTAGGCGTGATTTTTATAATTGATATTCGCAGGGGATTGACGGAACTGGATTGGGGATTAAAAAACTGGCTAACCGCTTACGATAAAGATTATATTTTAGTCGCTTCAAAAAGCGATAAGTTAACGCGCAACGAAAAGAGCAAGCAATTAAGCAAAATTCGAAGAGAATTAAAAGAGGATGGAAAAGGCGATGTGCTCGCTTTTTCAAGTAAAACTAGCGATGGTAAGAAAGAGCTTTGGAATTGGATTTTGGAAAGAGCAAATTTAAAAAAAACAGTGTGATTCTGCCGGGAAAAAGAGACTGAATTGACTCTTTTTCCCGACGATATAAATTATCCCCAAAGAGCGTCGTCCATAACCAAACGGTCGACTTTTTGGCCGTTGCCAATATGTGAATCTAAGATTTCGTCAACGTCTTCAGGCTTTACCTTGTTATACCAAACGCCCTCAGGATATACTATCACTACCGGTCCCATCGAGCAGGGGCCTAAACAGGACGAAGTAGACATAATAGCTTTTTCAAATAACCCTTTTGATTCAATTCCCGCTTGCAATCTTTGCAAAACATCCACAGCGCCGTTCTCCCCGCAAGAGCCTCTTGGATGCCCTGGTGGTCTTTGATTGGCGCATACTAGGATGTGATATGCTGGTTTTGGCATGTAGCCTCCTTTATATAAAAAAACTAATTCAATGGATTTGGATGTTTTAAAAAGCTTATGGATTCAAAAATTTTCTTCTTTTTAAAACCTAACCGTCCTTCAAAAATATGGGCAATAATAGCATAGATAATACATTTTCCCTTCCCTATTTAAAGGAAAAAATATCCGAAATTTGGCGCGAATCTGTAATTAAATTAGACGTAGAACCTCTAGCTGGAGACGCTTCCACAAGAAGATATTATCGAGTTTTCGACGATAAGAAGTCGAAAGACAACCGGCGACTTATTGTTATGCAGCTGGAGAAGCCACAACCAAGCTCTCAGATTGATTTCGTGACGTTGACAGAATACCTAACCCAATTAGGTTTGCCGGTGCCAGAGCTTTATCATTACGACAAAGAGCGCGGCTTTCTTTTTTTAGAAGATTTTGGCGATCGACTATTACAGGATGTTGTCGGTCCTCAAACAGAACTTAGCGAAAAAAGAATATGGTATCGAAAAGCGATCGACATGTTGGCCGAATTGCAATTGCAAGGAGCCCGAAACCCGAACCCAAGTTGTCCGGCTTTTAATCGTCGTTTCGATCTTGAAAAGTTAATGTGGGAAATGAATTTCATGGTGGATCATTTTTTAAATGATTTGAAAAATTGTAATCTTACCGAAAAAGAGAAAGAAGAAATCCAAAGCGTTTTAACCCCTTTATGTCAAACATTAGCCGACCAAGAGCTTTGTTTTGTGCATCGCGATTTCCACAGTCGGAATATAATGATTCAAAACGATAAATTAAAGATGATCGATTTTCAAGATGCGCGCTTAGGACCCCGTCAGTATGATTTAGTTTCTTTGTTAAAAGATTCTTATGTAGAACTGGACGATTCTTTTGTTCAGGAAATGATAAATTATTTTATTGATCGGCTAGAAGAAGAGGGTATTGAAAAAATTAACAGAATTGACTTTAAGAAAATTTTTGACTTCATGTCGGTGCAAAGAAACTTAAAAGCCATAGGCACCTTTGCTTTTCAAAAAACGCAAAAGAATACGGATCGTTATTTAGAAGATATTCCAAGAACTCTGAACTATGTTAGAAAAACGTTAACTCTCCAACCCGAACTGAACCCTGTTCAAACGGTTTTAGGAAAATACATACCAGAAATTACGGATAAAGCGGTTTCAGGATTTTCAAACGGGTGACCATTAGCCAGGAATACTCTTGATGAGATTATTAAAACGATATGTGCTAAAAAAATTTTTAGCCGTTTATGCATTAACGTTGGCGTCGTTAATTGGCGTGTTTTTGTTGGTGGACTTTTTTGAGCGAGTTGACGAGTTCTTAGTTAAAGGCGCTACTTGGTTTGATTTGTTTGCGTATTATTTTTATAAAATTCCATTCATATTTTTTTTCATTGCCCCACAAGCCGTTTTGTTGGCGACCGTCGTAACCTTAGCTTCTTTTGCCCGTAATAATGAGTTTACGGCAATGAAAGCTTGTGGGATTGGCGTTACCGGAATCACCATTCCCATTGTTTTCGCGGCGTTTTTAATAGCGATTGCCGTCGTCGTTTGTAATGAATATGTGGCCCCCGAAGCAAATCGAAAAATGAACTATATCTTTAACGTCAAAGTACGCGGTAGACAACCCATGGGAGCTGTGCAACGCGATAAACTTTGGTTCCGGTCGGCGAATGGATGGCTTTGTAATGTGAATTATTACGACCCCAATAAATCTTTAATGAAACGGGTTAGTCTATTTATGTACGGAGACGATAATCGACTGAAAAGAAGGATTGACGCCGCTGCCGCTATTTGGAATGGGAGGGAATGGGAGTTTACGAATGGATATATTCGGGATTTTGGAGCGGAGGAAATTGTAAACACTCAATTTTTTGATAGGAAGGTGTTTCCTCTACCCGAAACTCCGAAAGATTTGAATAAAGCTCAAAAAAAACCCGAAGAGATGAGCGTAAGCGAAATGTATAGGGACATTAAAGCTATCTCAACAGAAGGGAAAGACTCTTCTAGAATGTGGGTAGACTTGCATCATAAATTTTCATATCCATTTATCGGAGTTGTTTTGGCTTTAATTGGCATTCCGCTTTCACTGCGTTCTAATCGGTCGGGTGGCGTTTTATTCTCGGTGGGACTCAGTTTAGGCTTAGGATTTGCTTTTTCGTTTATATATGCGATGGGTATTTCATTGGGACACGGTGGCACCTTCACCCCACTTTTAGCCGCTTGGGGACCCAATATTATTTTTGCCAGTATTGGTTTTTACCTTCTATTGACTTTAGACAGCACAAAAGCTCTACCTATATAATGCCTGTAAAAAAAATAGCGTCCATCGATATTGGGACTAATACCATCCGGATGGCGGTTTGGGAAAAGGATGCGGCTGGAAATTTTCGAGAAATCCATGCCAATAGAGCCATTGTCCGTTTAGGGGAAGGCATGAGTTCGGACAATAGATTGCTAGATCATCGGATGGAAAAAGCGATTGATGTGTTATCCGGTTATAAAGAGGAATGCGAAGAAATTGGCGACGTAAAAATCTGCGCAGTCGCCACTAGCGCCGTTCGAGAAGCTGAGAACAAAAGCGAATTTGTCGAAAGGGTAAAATCTGAAATAGAGATGGAGATAAACGTCATTCCTTGGGAGGAAGAAGCTCGGTTGACCTTGGGAGGAATATTTTGGCGTCTTCCCGCAGGCGATTCAACAACGTTGAGTTTTGATATTGGAGGAGGAAGCACCGAGTTCATTCTCTCAAAAGGAAATCAACTGATCCAAACTTTTGGTTCTAAGTTGGGAGTGGTTAGATTGACTGAAAGATTTTTAACCCAACATCCAATTGACAATAGTGAATATGATTTACTGGTGAGTTTTCTTCGCGAAGAGATAGAAAAGATTAGCGACAACTTCTCAAAGCCAAAAATTTCTCGGATCATTGGAACCGCCGGAACGGTGACCACCCTGGCCGCAATTAAAAATAATGTGGTTCCTTACGACCCCGAAAAAATTCATGGAATTACTTTAAAGCTTGAAGAAATTAGAGAAATTCAAGAAACGTTAAAAAAAATGACGCTTGCAGAACGATTAGAGTTACCCGCTTTGGAACGCGGTCGAGAGGATTTGATTGTTTCGGGAACCGCCATCGCAATACAAGTCATGGAAGTTTTTGAAATTGAAGATTTGACCGTTTGCGAATACGGATTGCGGGAAGGAACCATTTTAGATAATTTTTTAAAGCTGGAAAATTCGTGAAAACCAAACGGTCTATTTTTCTCCAGTAAGTTAAAAACTAAAAAATTTTTATGAGTTACGATATCTGGGCTTAATTCTTTCGGTTTTCCTTGGAGAATCGGTTTGAGTCTGTTATAAACGTTAGATCACTCAACATTCAAAAATCCAACTATTTACGAAGAATCATGACCAAGCCAAAAACTACTAAAATCAAAAAACAACCCAGTAAAAAAGCCAAAACTCAATCGTCTTTGCCAATGAAGGGCAGAGACATCCTCGTCAAAAGCTTGGAAAACGAAGGATGCACGGTATTGTTTGGTTATCCAGGTGGCGCTTCGATGGAAATTCATCAAGCCTTAACCTGTACTAAAAAGATACGAATGGTTTTGCCCCGACACGAGCAAGGCGGATCTTTTGCCGCTTGTGGTTATGCGCGCGTAACGGGGAAGCCTGGCGTTTGTCTTGCCACTTCGGGTCCTGGCGCAACTAATTTAATTACGGGAATCATCGACGCCAAAATGGATTCCATTCCAATGGTTGCTATCACCGGTCAAGTACCAGCGCCCGTTATTGGGAGCGATGCATTCCAAGAAACCGATATTGTGGGCGCAACGTATCCACTGGTAAAACATAGCTATCTTATTCAGGATATAAAAGAGATCCCGCAAGTTGTTCATGAAGCGTTTAAAATTGCCATTAGCGGAAGACCCGGTCCAGTTTTGATCGATATCCCAAAAAATATCCAGCAACAAGAGGCGATTCCGAATTTTTCAGTTAAATTTGATTTGGTCAGTTACAAACCTAATCTTGAACCTTCCGAAATACAGGTTAAAAAAGCGGCGCACGCTATTATGGAGGCAAAGCGACCTCTGATTTATGCCGGCGGCGGAATTGTTGCCGCAGAAGCGTCCGCTGAATTAAGGAAATTAGTAAAAACTACGGGAATCCCTATAACGAATACAGTTATGGGACTGGGTTCCTATCCCATGAATGATCCGCTTTCGTTGCATATGCTGGGTATGCACGGCGCCGTTTATGCCAATATAGCTATTAATCACGCCGATTTAGTCATTGCCCTTGGCGTAAGATTTGACGATCGCGTTACCGGTAAATTATCAGAATTTTGCAAAAACGCTAAGTTCATTCATGTTGATATTGACGCTTCGGAAATAAACAAAAATATTACGGTGGATATTCCTATCCAAGGCGACCTCAAAAAAACCTTGAAATCTCTCAACAATTTGGTCAAACCAAAGAAGGATATAGGGCCTTGGTTAAAAGACGTTAAAGGTTGGAAAAAAGAATTCCCTCTCCATTACGAAGAGCATAAACAAGATATCTCCCCTCAACACGTAATTTGCGAAACGCAAAGGTTGGCGGAGAAGGACGCGATTGTTTCTGTTGGAGTGGGCCAGCATCAAATGTGGGTGGCTCAGTTTTGGAGATTCGAAGAGCCTAGACGTTGGTTAAGTTCTTCTGGTCTTGGAGCTATGGGATTTGGTTTGCCAGCGGCAATGGGAGCCCAAGTTGCCGCTCCAAAAAAACAAGTCATTAATTTTGAGGGCGATGGTAGCTTCTTAATGAATATTCAGGAACTGCAAACTTTAAAAATAGAGAATATTCCCGTAAAAAATGTCGTTTTAAACAACGCCCATTTAGGGATGGTTGCGCAATGGGAAGACCGGTTTTATAAATCTCTTCGCGGTCACACTTTTATTGGCGACGCAAATTTTGCGGAAATAGCGCACGCTTTTGGAATTAAGTCTGCTTGTATTACGAAGCCTGAGGAACTCGTTCCCGCTTTAAAGAAAATGCTGAAACACAACGGACCTTACGTTTTAGACGTTAAATATCCTTACGACGACCAAAGTAGAGGGCACGTTATGCCGATGATTCCAGGCGGGCATACCTATTTAGACACCCTCTTGGACGAAAAACATTCCCTGCGAGAGTATTGGCAGAAAAAAGGGATTTTGTAAAAAAATATGGGAGTATTGGACAAAGAACTATAAGGTTTTTTGGCTCGAGGCTCCCGGTTTTTCTTCCGGTTTATATTCGTTATAAGCTCTTCTAATATTTTGCTCTAGCAGTTCTTTTCGTTTCCAGTGGCCATACTTTCCCATTAAAGCGGCTTGCGCTTCCGGAACTATTTCTTCGAGTGGTTTACCGTCCGCTATCATTTTTGTGACGTGATATTTTAAATCGATGAAATAATGACGCATCTGGATGATTATTGGTTTAAAGCCAATTTCCCCAGATCCGGGTATCACAATTTCAACGTCGAGATCCTCCATCCAGTAAAGGTTTTTAATCCAATTTTCGATTAAACTGGAAGATACGTCGGGGAATTCATTGTTTAATGTTAAGCCGCCGGTGATAATCGCTCGGTGTTCGGGAAGAAATATAAACGTATCGCCATCGGTTAGACTCGGGTCGGCATGTTTAGCTTCTAGTAAAAACCCGCTATAATTTAGTTCAATTTCGTTTTTGTAGGCGAAGTTAGGAGGGAACAGTTTAACCGTGTCCCAATCGGAAGTTCTTGCTTTCTTTTTTGTCGCTTCAAGGTGTCGTTCGCCCTTTTTTCCGCCCAGCGCTAATTGGGCGTTTTTATGGCCGATGATCAGGTCGGCGTCTTGAAAAACCTGGTTTGCAAAAGCGCCTTTTCCAAGATAACTCGTATTTATTACCGCTTTAATGGGAAGATTAGTGTGTTTGCGGATTTCCTCTAACACTTCTTTCCCATGTTTCGGAGTTCCCCCTGGGTCTATAACAACGACTCCTTTAGAGGTGATGATAAAAGTTGTGTTGAAGCTTTTGTCGTCTTTGGAGATAGAAACGAAAACATTTTTGAATACGCGCTCAGTTTTAATTTCTGCGAAAGAATTTGAAACAAAGGTAAAAATACAAACGGTAATAAAGAATAAAGATGAAGCAAATTTCATAACCACCCAAAAGCAAAAATTATTAATTAAAACTCTAAAAATAGGTATTGTGCCTTAGTCAACTAAGAAACGAGTCAAAATGAGCAAACCCGCTAAAATAAAACGAGCGCAGTTTAAACCCGTCTCCGCTACGTGTTGTTCAGACGAGCGACTTAACAGAAGTTCAAGGATCGGCGAAGGATCTCGTTTTTATAAATTAAGCCGACATAGTACCATAATCAATGTGCCGCAAAGAAACGTTTTGATAGACAGTTGGCAAAGAGAATACTAAAATAAATAGAAGAAAATTTAATTTTGAAGATAATAGGTTTTTTCTCTCCAAATTATGGAATCCGAATCAAAAAATAAACGAGATTTACTTTTATATTTACTGGAAAAGGGCGACGCAATGGTTTGTCTGGACGCTCGCCGAGAAGACGTTGACGTTCCGACCAACCACAAAGGGAATGCTTCTCTTAGCTTGATTTTGAACTTGAATTTTAGAAGGCCATTGGAAGTTTTAGACGAAATCATTTGCGCAACCTTATCTTTTCAAGGTAGGCCTTATCAATGCATCATTCCATTTGAGGCAGTTTGGGCCATTTTTGTTCCGTCATTTAATGAGGGGCAAGTTTGGGAGGCGAGTATTCCCGAAGACGTTCAATTTGACCCCAATATGGTTGGAGCGGGAAAACCTCAAAAACCGTTGCAGACCTTAAAAGCCGTTCCAGATCCAAAAGAGGAAAAAGAAGAGCCAACGGCTATAAAATCAGCGGAAGAATCGACAGAGGAGCTTGCGGAAGAGTCAACGGAAGAGCCAACCGCTATAAAACCAGCGCCAGCTAAGCGCGATAGAAGCCATTTAAGAGTTATAAAGTAGTCAATCTGTTGAAAAATAAAAAGTTAAAATTTTCTTTTTACAAAATAGAAGAGATAGTTTAAAATTTACGATCATAATTTAACGATCCCCTTGTTGACCGCCTAATTATTGGTTACGTGTCTCATGGCGGTATTAGTTCAAAAATATTGAAATTCAGAAAACCCCTTTAGAAATAAGTGGTTATAAATAATGGTGGGCGTAGCTCAGTTGGTAGAGTACTGGATTGTGGCTCCAGTTGTCGCGGGTTCAAGCCCCGTCGCTCACCCCATATAAAGCGCCAGTAGCTCAGCTGGATAGAGTATCGGACTTCGAATCCGAGGGTCGCAGGTTCGAATCCTGCCTGGCGTACTAAGAACTCTCCATTACGTTAATGGGGAGAAACTCAGATTTTCCTAAGAAACTGGAAAATTAACGTCTCTGCGAGATAAACGGAGGTAAATAATGCGAATCGAAACAACAAAAAGACTGAAAGTATTGTCTATCGCAATATGTTTTATATTCGCCTTATCTACAGGTCTGGTTTGGGCAAGTCCCGGACATCATAACAAGGCGGGAACACATGGTAAGTCTGAGGGCAGCGGGTCAAAAAAACATCATAAGTCTTATGCTCCCCATAAATCTGAAGGTAGTAAAAGCCGAACCTGGGGCCGTGGAACTTATAAAAAAGGCCACGGGCATTCGACTAAACATGCCGAGGGCAGTAAGAGCAAAAAACATGGCGGTCATTATGCCAAAAAAGGACACCATGTTGGCGGCGGCCATTCCGCAAAAGGATATGGACACGCAAGCAAGGGCCACAAGGGTGGCCATTCTCATGGTAAAAAAGATCCATTCAAGCATGTATTGAAATTCAAGCGTGAGTTGGGATTGACGGATGCGCAAGTTACCGAAATAAAAAATCAGCAATTTGAGTACGAAAAAGTTTCAATAAGATCTCACGCCGATCATAAAATAGCGCACATGGAACTGGACCGCGTCATTCATTCTGAAAATGTGGATGAAACCAAGGCGAGACAGATCGCGGACAAAATTGCCGAAACCAAAACGCGAAAGATCAAGGCAATGGTGGAAGGTAAGTTAGCGGTGATGCGAACTTTAACCGCCGATCAAAAAAGGATCATTAGTCGGATGTACAATCGACATAATTAGTAGTACAATAGAGACATAAATAAATTAGAAATCGGGGCATGGCGCAGCCTGGCTAGCGTACCTGCTTTGGGAGCAGGGGGTCGCAGGTTCAAATCCTGCTGCCCCGACCATTTAAATCAAGGACTTACGGCTTTTGCTGTAGGTCCTTTTTTTAATTGTTTAGCAGAATGTTTAGCGTTTGAGCCATTTTACCCCTAAAAAAGCATCCTTTTTTCTCTTAAAAATTGTCGCCCACCAATCTATTGACTAAGAAAAAGAAAGGGACATTGGAAGAAAAGTTTACTCACGCTCTCCAAATTTTTACAAATATCTAATATCCCTTCCCCAATATAAAAGGCGATACTTAGAGCCTTTGCTCAATACATGTGTTAGCTATTATTCGGCAGGGATTAAATAGACCTTTTTGTCTTTTATCGTTAACTTTAAAGCAATAGGATGTCGGCCTACCGGTTAACTCTTATTTTAAAACTGCCGAAACTACTTTAGACAACCCAACTGTAGCCAAAGAATTTTTTTTGAAAATTTATTTCGTTTAACTATTGGTGGTTACGGCTCCGCCACGCTTGACTGGATTGACTTTTAGATTTAGGTGAGTATTATAATAACTATCAACCATTAAATTATTATATTCCTGTCTGATTTATCCGATAGTAAAGAATGATGTTATTATCTTGACTTCTAAAGGTTTTATGCCTTAAATTAATCATGGCTCACACTGTAAACCCATTTGAATTAATTGAAGAAATTTCTCTGGAAAGCGTAGTTATTTCCAAGTCTTGTCTTTTATTAGAGATAAAAAAAATAACCCTGTCCGTAATTATTGACCAAGTTTGGATATGTCGCCGCCTAAAAGCAATTATCAATTTTCATCAAAGTTTGCTCTCATCCAAAGATGCCCAAGGGATAACCCTTGAATTTGCTAAACAAGCGCACACCGACAGCAAAGAAATACTAGAATCAATAAAAAGGTTAAGCGAAAAAGAAAAATCTCTTGGTAAAGTATTGCAATTTTTCTTAACTGATTTAACGGGCATTATTTCTGACTTAGAAGAAATCGTCTCCGATTACTCCATTATATTAGACCCCGAAGTACACTCACTTTTTGAGGAACTAGAGGAAGTAGTTAACACTAATTAGTTTTGTGTATAAAGAATTTCGCCCCTCCTGTTTCAAAAACCCATTAAAAGACATTAAAAAGAAATATAAGAATTGCGACGGATTAATTGAATCTGAATTAAAAAGTGCGCTTGAAAACCCTGATGGGGTTGATTCCTGGTCGGGCGTGGCTGGGGGGAAGTATAAAAAGTTAAAAATCGCGCTACCAAATTTAGGTAAAGGCAGGGGGCTGAGGATCGGTTTTTACATAGATGAAGCCCGTAAAACTGTTTTATTCCTCACTGCATATTCAAAAAGTGAAATTAACAACGAAGTCAAAATCAGGCAAAACCTTAAGGAATCGATAAAAACAGCCACTAAGGAATACAAGCAAGCGCTAAATCCCGATTAGCTCTTAAACTTTTCAACACTTACTGCGAAAACAACGCTCGTATCATCCTCTGACTAATCCCCCCCCCCTGATCCGTTCTAGTGCCTTCTTTAGGAGCTAATAGATTATATTGTCGGTTTATCGTTAACTTTTAAGCAATGGAAGGCCGTTAAAGAAGTGTATTAAAAATCATACACTTCCCCATTTTTTTTTGGTTACATTTTTAACACACTTTTATATTTGGTTAACCGTACGCCTTCTATTTGGTTAACCTTAATAACATTTATTTGTTACTTGGGTGGGGCTATATTTGGAGGAATTTCTATAAATTCTTTATGGCAACAGCTTTTTGTTCAATCTTATTGCCCAAGATTAGGATAATTGTTGGAAGATTGTTTGAGATTAAGGGGGGTGATTTGTTGCGGCTACCGCTACCTATCGATCTAATTTCAACAATAAACACATAAAATACATATATTGATACATCTTTACGGGTAAATAACTGAATAGCAACGGCATCGGATATGGCTATTTTTCGTTTAGAATCGGATGCTTACAATGGTTTTCCGCAAACTACAATTAAGGTTAAATTATCTCTTTATAATCGTATATTTACAGGTATTTTAATAATTGTGGGTAATATAAACACTATTTCATTTTCAGAAGATATTGAACCAAGTTTCGATACTTTTTAAAAAGATACTTGGACCAAAATATAAGAGGCGATATTCAAAACCTTTGGAGCTGGAAACTAGCGCTAATATCCTTTTTTGCGAGGTTTTCTCTGAATTAAATTACCCGCGTTACATCTTTTCGGATTTCCCTATTAATTTAATCCCAAGAGCCATTTTAATTACAGGTATACTAGGTGTCCCCGACATTTCGTAACGCCAGTCCCGTTGGTCTAGTTTCTTTTCCACTTCCACCTGGAATGCTTTTATTAGATCGCCAATATCTTGGTCGAATAAAGCGTCCGTATCCTTATGCTTTTTAATTATAATTTGCTTTACCGCTTCGAAAGTATCGCTATCGAGCCTTTCAAGGCTCTTTAGATCGTCGTTAGTAAATTTTGGGAGGCTCAGATCTTTGATCAATTCTATAAACTTTACAGTATCTTTAGGCAGGAAACAAAGCATACCCCTACCAAGCATATTCTGGTAAACACGACTAGATTTACAAATAGCAATTTCTCCATACCTAGAACTATTTATTTCCACGTAATCTGTATCCCATAAAATTTTTTCAACCTTCATAACTAAACCTCCTTTTTAATTTAAAGTTTTATTTTTAATTTCTTCTAAAGTGGCTTTTATGGTTTGCCCGTCCCACCACCATTTGTATTTCGAATGAGCTTGCGTCGGGATTCGAAGATCGTTATTTTTATCTAAAAACGGCATCGGGTAAAATTCTCCATCTATAGAAAAGTTTTTAATTTCTTCGGCAATTTCATTTCCGCGTTTCACTAAAATAGCTTTAATTTCATCCGTCATAATATTTGGGTCCGCGCCTGCTTTTAGCCTTCCGTTTTCAAGCCATAGATGGATTCCTTGAATATATAAATCCGCAATTAACTCCTTAACTGGGGTTGAATTCATTGGAGCGGGATATCAAAAATATCCATATTTTCTTTTTTACTGCGGGTTCCCTTATCCCAATGTGAGGCAAGCGGTACACCGTTGTTTTTATTGCCATTATAGCTATTAGCAACCGGTACGGATTCGGATTTTGTACCGCTTTGGAAATCTCCTAACTCTTTATTATTCAGGCCTGTACCGCTTGCCTCACATTGGGTACCCCTGTCTGGTAGATATCTAGTAAAAACGTCTCGTAATTGGTCGTTTAGCTCATAACCTCTGACTTTTCTTCCGTCAAGCCTTACCTGGTTTGGGGAGACTTTAAACTCCTTGAGAATTCGCGCGATTTTGTTAGCCGTTATGGGTTTTTCTGTTTTGCCGAATTCGCTCCAGGGTCTGTTTTCTATTTCGAGCAGAAATTTTACGAATTCATCACTCATCAGCAGATTGTTACCTAACTCCTTGAAGCAGAGCCTTAAATCCTCCAACAACATGATTTTGACTGAGTCATCGTCATCCTCCTCGGAGCTTAAGGCTAGAGCGGATTTTCTTGCTTTGTCAGGCCACACCCCCCCTAGTTGATCCGCAACCGCCAATAAAGGTCGCCAATTGTCTCTAGCGCGGTCATTGAGTCTTTCCGGAGTTCCTGGGTCCGCGCCTGCGAGCGTTTCCTCGTTATCCTTCGACCATCTCGCTAGTTTTCCTCGAATTGGACGTAGTGTTTCGCTAAGTTTATCTTGCCTAATCTTTTCCGTTTTTTCTCCAGGCATTTTCCTTTTCAGGACAATTTGAACCGACCGATCCATAAGCGTGTCTTTTTGTTTGCCGATGAACGCTACTACTTTAGGACCGAAAGTATTAAATTTAATAGGCTCATTGTCATCTCCGTCGCAACGAATAACGAAGGCCATTGACCTGGTGTGCCCGCTATTAATGACTCCATTCAATTCGTTGTTACCTATTAAGTAAGTATCTGCTTCGTCAAGAATTAACGTTGGCCTGAACATTTCGATAGCTCGAAATAAAGCGGCCGGTGTGATATTCGACGCGGGTAATGGCCTATTGCTTAAGTAGTAGACGAGCGTGGCCACCGTGGATTTGCCACACCGCTTTGTTGGCGACCGGAGTACTAAAAGTGGAGAAATCGAAAAACTTTCAAAACACCAACCATGAAAAATCCAAAGAGCTATGGCCGCCGCAGCCCCTTCAGGCAGTACCAAATGGCGATAAAGAATTTTTTCGATTTCATCAGCTAACTTAGCTCCATCCACCGTGTCGCCATGTAGTTTAATATCCTCAAACAGGAGTCCTTGATCTTGCTTGCCACCATCATCAAGATTTTTATCGCTGGCGAAAGCATTCCGAATTATTGCGGCCCCTCCTTGAACTCCAGCCGCTTTTAATTTTTTAGATATTTCACTCTTAAGAATACCGATGCCTATAATATCCAAACCAGTGGCCATTACCATGGCTTTCTTAATCGCTTCGATCACGTTTTCTGGTGTGCTACTTTCATCGAGTTTTCCAACACCAGATTTTTCGACAATCTCGCTAACGCTATTAGGTTGTTCTACGGGCTCATTTTTTTTATCGAAGGAAACGTCAACCGATGGGAGGCTAAGGATAGCCTCGCTAGTCGCATTTGGATTGGCCATGAGCCATTCGATGCAGTCATCTTTTTCGTTTAGCCCGAGTTTTTTCACGTCAACTTGTTTGATGGATAACGCCAAATCTATGAGGGCTTCAACAACATCTTCGGCATACTTAAGGCCGCTATCGTCGCAGTCAGGCCAAATAATTACGTTTTTATTTTTAAGGGGTGACCAGTCAGCGGCCCCCGCGCTCGTTGCACTGCCGGAGGTTGCCGCGTTTAAACTAAGTCGGTAAAGGGCATCGACGCAAGCCTCCCCCTCAACAACATAAATCACATCGGATTTACTATTTTCAGGAGCCCGAATATACAAAGGGTCCCCATTTTTAAATTTAGGTTTTCCCCATTCCCATACACCATTTATTAGCTGCATCGGTCTGATGAATTTGTCGTCACCTTTCTCGAGACGGATTTTATAATGATTGTCGGTGATCCTATAAAGTCCCGCAGGCACGAAGCCTTCATCCAGCTTATGTTTGGACAATCTTCGCGCGCCTTCTTGGGGCGTTTCTTTTCCTATCATCGTAAAGCCCCTAATTCATTAGCCGCGTCTAAAAACTCCATTTCAAACCGCCTAATGTGAAAGTCTAAAACGCTCCCGCCTTTCGCACCACATGAAAAACAGTTAAAGTGTCCATCCTCCAGGTCCACCGATAGACTCGGATTTCTATCGTTATGGAAAATACAATTTACAAGAGCATAGCCGTTCGTTTTCCTCAATCCCGGAAATTGCTTTTGGTAATATCCGAGAGCTGAGGGGAGCAGCTCGCGGTGGAATTTGCGTTTAAAAATTCTGTTATTTTTGGTAAAATACATTTAAATTTTCCTATTTATTTTTATTGAAATGTGACCGTCCCTGCTACTGGTAACAGCTCAGACGGTTTTTTGTTTAAACTGCAAAGTAGCGTCAGCCTTCTGAATTTCGATTTATTCCACGTGGGCGGCTCTCTATATAATCCTTAATTTCACTAGCAAACCAACCGACATTCCTCCCTCCGAGTTGTACGCGCTCGGGGAAATTTCCCTCTTTCTCCAACCGCCAAACAGTCGACGCGCTAAGTCCGGTGAATTCCAAAACCTTGTTGCGCCGTAAGATTTTTTTCATTTCGTTTAATCTGTTTTCGTTTTCCATTTTTAAATTCTCCGATATTTTTTATTTTTATAATTTTCAAAAAAAAATGCCAAGAAGCTTAAGAACTCCATGACGCTATTCCAACAAATTTCATGGGGTTTGAAAATTGCCCTCAGTAGCGGCGGGAGCGCTCCCGGTAGTGGGGGGACCACCTTAAAAAAACAATATCGTCTTGGAGAATGGAAATATTTTTCTCTTTAAAATTGAAGAGTTGTAGCTTTTTTGTTTTAGTTCCCCAGGGCTAATTTAAAATGATAATTTTTTTTTACTTTTTTTTGATTTAACTCTGAATATTTCCGAAGGGGCGGTATATCAGGTCTAAAGATATAGAGGGATATCTATGAAGGTGGGTACAATCTTGATTGTTAATTAGGAATGGTAATATCTACTTTTGTTAATGCATTAAATTGATTGGTTACTTTTTTTTCTGTGCTTTGCTTCTAATGGGCTTTGTATTTTTTTAATATTTCGAGTTCTGATTTCATTAAAGGGATATTAAGAACATCCCCTCTTTGAATGTTTAGCCTTTCAGGGAAAATCCATAATTCGTCTTCTTCCAGCATGCGTCCGCGTTTACCCTCTAAATCATCATGCGCTTTCATAAGCCATTGGTAGGATTCCATTAACTCGCAAAACACTTTTAACGCTAACTCTAGGTCCAATCCAAATTCAGCAAAGCCGGGAGGCCGTTTTTCAATGTAAGTAGCGCAAATACATAACGCCGCCCAAAATGGAGCAACGGATTTATATTTGCTCCAAATTGTTTCCCGGGACTTGCTTTCTGATTCAAGCAAAGGCCCGCTATATTTTTCGATTAATTTAGAGGAGATATCGAGGTCGCTTATTGCGGTTTTTATTTTTGCGTTCGTTTTATTCGAAAGGAAAATCGCCTTCCGGACAGATCCTTTCTCTTTATAACAGGGGTCCTCGTTCATTTTAATAATTGAGATCAATATATTCCCCGCTTGCATTCCTCTAATAAAACCAAGTTTAATTTTTTCTAACATTTCATCTTGGCTAGGGGAATTCTTTAACGCGTCGAAATGTTTTTTACTGTCCCAATCTGAATTAATGATTGGGGCGTAATTATTCGTATTCCTGAAGTATTCTTTTAATTGGTTTATAAAACCGTCTAGTCCTTTGGGCTCTGAATCTTTTGCCATTCCAGGTAAAATGTTGTCTAAAAATACTGGCCCTGCAATAGCCTTAAAGCTTTCCCTTATGTCCTCATCCTGGGGGAAGAGCATAGTTGAAAAGATTGTTAGGTAATTTTCTAACAGAAGCTCGTCGCTAAATTCTTTAATTTTTAATTCTGGCATGTTGCGCCCTTTCTATGCGCTTTCGGGGAAGGAAATCCAGGCCAACTTGGTGAAAGAGGCCAAGCGTTCGGGAGCTACCCTAGACCTGGAATATTTATTCTAAGTACCTTGTATATAAAAGTTCATTGCCTCTTTAATACCATCTTGCCTGGAAAGCCTAACCTTAAATTCTTTCGCTATCTGATCGACGCTGATGACGCTAGGGCTTTCAATATCGAGTCCTTCATCTTTTAACGTTTCCATGGTTTGTTTTACCTGTAGACGTTTTAGTTCGATTAGTTCAGCTTCTAATTTTAAACCTAAATCCTCTAACCGAAGTTCTTGGCAAAATTCTACTCTATGTATGGCCTCTCGAATCCCCGGCCTGTCATTTTTATCTTCATCCACAAGCTTTAAATTTTCGGACATAACGCGCTCCCCTTTTTAAGAAAATTAATTGTAAGCCGTTCATTTCTCTTTTTAATTTATATACAACGCTTCCTATATAGTCCTCCTATCATTAAATTGTTGCTCGGATACTACTTAAGCCTTATTTTTTTAACATTGGAATAACTTTAGCCTGTTCGATGTTTCCTGTAATAATTGTTTCGAGCTTTCTTCCCCATGACTCCATAGCCACTTGTTTTTCCTTATCATAGGAATGACGGTCATAAACCGCCGTAACTCCACTGTCAGCATGATTTAATACTTTCCCAATTGTTAGTCTTGGTACTCCCGATCCAGCTAATAAGCTTGCGCCAGTTCTCCTCAAGTCGTGAGGCGTAAAACTTTCTAGCCCGAAAGAGTCCTGGCGTTTCTTGTCTATAGGAGCGTTGCCTCGGGGCTCGGTTTGGTTATTGAGCAAAGCGCTACTAATAGACCGCGTCGTAATTGGTTTGTCATTTGAGAGGGGAGAGGGGAATAACCATTTCGAATCGCCAGAAAGTTTTCTAATATCATCTATAAGGCCTAAGGCTAATGAACTTAAATAAACCTGATGAGCAAGCTTGTTTTTTGATTTATCAGCTGGAATTGTCCACCAATTTTTTTTTAAATCAAACTCCGACCATTCAGCATTAACAACTTCGCCCTTCCTTTGCATTGTTGTAAGGATAAGTTTTAGCGCTAACTTTGTTTTCGGGTCCATCTTGGCGTTATCTAAACCGAACCAAAATATTTTAATTTCATCTTCCTTCAAAGCCCGATCCCTAGATTTCTCTTTACCTGGGGGCTCAATTTCAATGCAGGGACTAGCCTGTAGAAGGCCCCTAGAGACACCGAAGCTAAACATGCGACGGATAACCCCTAGCGTCCGGTTAGCCGCAATAGGAGCCCCTCTATCAACGATTTGATCTAACAGGGCAATAATATCGCGCCTAGTAATATCTTTTGCTTTACGGTTCCCCCAAGCAGGGAGAACGTCTTTTTCTAGCATTCTTTGATCTTCTTCCCATGAGCGTTTTTTTACTTTTGCATGTTTATTTAAATACTCTTCAACTAATCCTTTTACGGTTTCAGCTTCACGTTCAGACTTTTTTCCCGCTTGAATTTTTAATCTAGGGTCTTCCCCTTTAGAAATCTTTTCTTTCATTTCCGCTGATTTAAGATGAGCTTCGTGTAAAGACATTTTCGGATATCGCCCAATCGTAACGCCTACGGGTTTTCCCTCAATCCGATACCAAAGGACAAACGTTTTGGTTCCGGTCGGCTCTATACGCAAACCAAACCCCGTTTTCCCACCCTCCCAGATAGTCTGTCTAGATTTTGTGGGCTTAATAGATCTTATCTTTGAATCCGTGAATCTCATTGATTCCTCCAATTGTTTAGCAATTGTTTAGCGTTTGGTTTGAAATACTATGAAACGATAAAAATCTACTGAAATCAATTATAGGCTTAATTTAAGGGGTTTTCAAGGGGGTAAGGTTGTTTTGTCCAATTCAGGATGTTGCAGGAAATTTCAGGATTCCCTGCTTTGGGAGCAGGGGGTCCCAGGTTCAAATCCTGGTGCCCCGACCATTATATAAAAGGACTTACGGCATTTGCTGTAAGTCCTTTTTTTATGCTCTGCTAAGATTTTGCTAAGATGATTTATTTAAAGGTTGTCAGCGCTTATTTGTTTTGTTCTTTGGTAGATAATAAAAGCAGGCGTTAATTGACCTGACCAACTTCTTTGATAAAAGAAAGTTAATGATCCGCTTTTTAAATTCCAAATGTAGGTTGTCCCAGATCTATCGCTTTCATTCTTATATAATGTTCCATATTTATTTTTGAAACCATTGAGGAAAGCTTTTGCCTCTTGTTCTGTAAGGAAGCCACCTTTTTTGGGGTCTAGAGAAAAAGTGACTTCGCTTAATTCTCCATTTTTAAATGCATATGAAGCGTCAAAAACCTTGTTTGCTATATTCTTTTTCCCTTCGAGTAGCTTTGCTCCATTTCGCGGGTTTATAGACTGTTTAAGGTTTTCCTCAACCTTGGATTTAATTGTGGTAATACTTTCCCCCCAATTCAATTTCCCATATCCAGTAATGTCGGCTCCAAATGCTGAATTAGAAAAACAGCTGAATATAAATATAAAAATAACTCGTAGTAGTTTGTTTTTCATGATTTTATTCTCCATATTTAGTTTAGGTGCCTATTCTCCCAAAGACATATCTCAAAGAACTAATAAATAGCGCTTAGTATATAGCACATATATTGGTTAAATATAAAAACAATATAAAACATATATAGGGTTTTTGATTCCGTGGCAAGCCCATATAATTTTTCATTTAACATAATGAAAAATAATGCAAAAGCTAAGAAAAGATGTTGGTAAAAGAATTCGCGATTTAAGGAAATCTGCTGATTTAACCCAGGAAAAATTAGGAGAAAAATCTGGCCTCAGTTATAAATACATCGGTGAAGTTGAAAGAGGTCAGGTGAATATCAGCTTGGATTCTCTTGAAAAGATCGTAAAGGCTTTAAAATTAAAAATTAGAGATATATTTTCAGAAGAAAAAACTTCCCTACAAAAAAAACACCCAAAAGAAGAAAGTAAATTATCCAATTTATCCAAAAAAGATATTCAACAAATTAAAAAAAGCCTTCAAACTCTCAATAGAATTTTTTGATGTTATTCCCAATTTAGCTTTCTCTACCAATTCTAATGATATGAGAACCTAATCCATTGTTTTTCTTTTGGACTAGATTTGCGAAGTCAATCAATCTACCAAAATCAGCAGCAGAATAATGAGTTGTAATGCTTTTCCCGGATTTGTGTCCGAGAAGATCGCGTCTATCTTCCTCGGGAACAGAGGCCAACCGTAATCGATATCCCCAAGTGTGCTTTAAATCATGAACCCGAACTAAAGGCAATCCGGCTCTTTTTCTTGCTTTCCTCCAAGCATTACCGTTCATCCTCTGAATTCTATGGTTCTGATAGGTAAAGACAAAAACAGAATGTTTTTTCCGGACCATTTCGATAACACTTTTGGCCTCTTCATTTAAAATGACTATTCTGTTTTCCCGATTTTTTACTAAAGTCGAGGGAACAACAAATACGCTTGCGTTCAATTCTGGTAAAGGATATTCCCAATCCCATTTTAATCCGCAAACTTCCTGTTCACGACATCCTGTATTGACTTTAAAAAGGGCCATGAGCTTCAAGTGTTCTGGTAAATTAGCAAAAAGCTTTTCTTGTTCTTCCCAGGTTAATGGATAGGGTTTTCTTGAATCTGTTTCTGGTAGGAGGGTTATTTTGGGTATTGATTGAAGCCATGGAAAGCCATCGTTGTCTATCCACTCAGCCGCGGAATTCAAAACCTGACGAACGGCTTTCAAAGCAAAATTAATTGTTCTATTTTTAACGCCCTGATTTTGACGGTCCACAATGAAAGTTTGTAAGATACCCATGTTTATTTGATGAATATCCAGTTCGCCAATATAAGGTTTTAAATGTTTGAGATGGAGAATGTCGTCTTCAATACTCGATTTTGTTGGAGTTTTTACTTTTATGTAGATTCGTACAGCTTCATTAAATGTTCTTCTCGGTCTGTTTCCAAAGATTTTGATGTTTTTGATTTCTTGTGTAATTCCTCGGAGAATTTCTTCCGCTTCGTCAAGGATTTCTGTTTGGGTTGATTTACAAACGAGGACTCCGAATATCGTTTTATGGATGTGCCAGTACTTACCTCGTTTATAAAGCCCGGATGTTCGTTTTTTACCCATATTTTTTCTCCAATTCGAGGTGGACGACCAACGGATATCTTATATTCATCAAATAGGGAATCGAGTTCCTCTCGGTCGTAACCAATCCCTCTCGCTTTTCCAGGTTCTCCTAGCGGAATTTCCGTTAGGTGCGGTCGAAAGACTTTGTTAAAATTCCGTTCATTAGTACCCAAGTAGCTGGGAGCGTCTTTTTGCCGAATACACCTAGGAAGAATTTCAAATTTCATTTAGGGAAACCGGGGTTGATTCTTAATGTTTGACATTGGAACACCTAGTGAATAATGTAGAAGTAGCTATATAATAATTTTAAATATATAGAATTTTCTATATTTTATCAAGATAAAACTATATATTTTTCGCGAAAAGTTTTTTTATGCCTAAGAAACCAAAATCCGACGAAGAAATTTGCCTGGGAATAACCTCAAAACTGGCTAAAACAGGTGGGTTTGATGTTAAAGTTTTAAAAAACGAAGAGAATGGACTGGAACCGGGAACCAAAAAGGTTTTGGAACAAGAATCTGGCTCTAGGGGGAAAAAAATCGACAGGGAGGAAATTATACGTTGGGTGAATTTTATTCGTTGTCTCAACCGCTTATTTATTGCAACAAAGACTAATAATCCGGCAAGTTTGGGAAAGGCTATCGGAATAAAATCCGCTTCCGTATATCCAGCTATTAAAAAGCATGAAATCCCGGATGGTTGGTTTATTACGGTTGGTAAAAAATTTGGCGTTTCAATCGATTGGCTGGTAGGAAATGATGGAGGGATAAATCCCAGCAAAGAGAATATTTCTCCGGAAGGAACCTTTGATGAAATGCTAAAAGTTCTCGGTGAGAAAAACCCTAAACTCCACGATCAATTAGTTGGAGAAATTGTTCGAAATTTTAATAAAAGCTAAATACTTCCTAATTTATAGTAATTAATAAAACTTACTGATTTAATGACAATGGTGGGAAAAGGGATATCCGAGGCAAATATAAGTCATTTTCTTATATCCAAGGATTAATGAGAATACTTGAGTCTATTGGTTTTACTGCAGCCAATGGGTGGATTCAATCCTCAAGCCAACTGATTACGAAACTAATTTGAGCATTTTACATAACTGTCTGAATTTGGAACGGCTTTCCTTTTTTGCTTATTTTTCAGGCATTTAAAACGATTTCATTAGTTCCATTAATTCTATTGATTCCATCTAGATGGGTTTTGTCAGTCACAAATAAGTCATTTCGGAAATACAAAAGTATTGGGAGGTGTATTAAGAAAGCTTTCTAAATATCTGACTATTTACCCACAGATTCTCAACTCAAACTTGGGACAATCTATCAACTAATTATTACTTCCACTTTAAATAAATGACTTCAAAGAGACGTTTTCATCAAATTGATGTAAAGTTTTGCTTTTTTTTTTACAAATGCTACATTTTTAGCGTTTTTGATTGCTTAAGTTTTTAACTTTCTGAAAGGCTACTATATAACTATTTGATTTTATTATTTAATTTAAATTAATTTTTTATTGTTGATATCGGCTTGAATCTTGCATTATTTACCAATATGACAATGCAAAATTTGAGAAATTACGACCTAACTAAAAAGTAAATTAAATGTCCTTAAATTTGACAGTTCCTTTTTCTTCAGCCGTGTTTGGATTGGGGATGTTACACGCGTTTGATGTTGATCATATCATGGCGATATCGGGTTTGGCTGGCTCGCGTCCTGATTCAAAAAAAATGTTTTTGCTTTGTGCGCGTTGGGCGTTGGGTCATGGATTGATTTTATTAACTGTAGGCATTGCCGTGTTAGTGCTGGGTATGTCTCTTCCCAATGGAATGGATGAGTGGTCTGAAGCAATTGTAGGTTTAATCTTAATTGTTATAGGTTTGGGGGCTTTTAGGGACCTATATAGAAATAAATTAGTAGGTGTTGTTTCAGATTCATTTAAAAAACCGAAATCGATCCATCATCATAGTTCAGTGATTGTTGGTATGTCTCATGGTTTAGCGGGGTCGGCGGTTCTCTTGGCATTAATTCCTATAGCGAACCAGGGTTCTGCGTGGTCTGGTTTAGCTCATTTAACGGTATTTAGTTTGGGTGTATTAACGTCCATGACGGCTTTTGGCGGCATGTATGGGATTTTTTTTAGTCAGTTAAATCAAAAAGCATTTCGTATGGCAACCGCGTTTAGAGTTTTAATAGCTTTTAGTAATTTGCTTTTGGGAGTGTATTGGATTCATGACAGTGTTTGATACGGTAGAACCCGTTTCGAAAAAAGAGTGGCGCGCTAAACTGGATTTGGGGTTCGCCAAGTCTAATGGTCGCACGATATTAAGCCATCGAGATCACTATGGGCCCTTACAAGTGCAAAAGCCATTTTACCCGGAAGAAAATGGAATCAGTCATGTTTATGTTTTACACCCGCCAGGAGGCGTTGTAGGTGGAGATTGCTTAAGCTTAAATATTGATATTGGGGATCATGCGCATACTTTAATAACAACTCCCGCCGCCGGTAAGTTTTATCGTTCCTCCGGATCTGTGGCTCGACAAAGTCAAACGATCAAAGTCGCTGCCGACGGGGTTTTAGAGTGGTTCCCATCGGAGAATATAATTTTTTCTGGTTCGAAGGTTCAAATTAATACTCGAATAGATTTAGCTAACGATAGTGATTTTATAGGCTGGGACATATCTTGTTTTGGCAGGCCAGTCTCTGGAGATAGTTTTGATAATGGGGTTTTTAGTCAACGGATGGAAATTTATAGAGAAGGTATTCCTTTAAGAGTCGAAAAACTGAACCTACAAGGAGGTTTTGAAGCTTTAAACGCTAATTGGGGGTTGATGGGATATCCCGTAATTGGAAATATGGTTTGTGCAACGAATCGACAAGACATCGATGAGTCGATTAGAAACATTGAAAACAATTCTTCAAAAAATGAATTGTTCTCGGTTACTCATGCGGAAGGTATCGTGTTGTGTCGGTTTTTTGGAGATAGCGCCGAACGCGCTAAAGCGTTTTTTATTAAGGCTTGGAAGATTTTGCGTTCCGTTATTTTGGATTTGGATATTGTCGAACCTCGAATTTGGAAAACTTAAAGTTGAATTAATTGGAAAGGGATGTGGATGGAACTTTCTCCCAGAGAAAAAGATAAATTACTGGTGTTTACGGCGGGATTGTTAGCGGAAAGGAGGCTGGCGCGCGGGCTAAAACTAAATTATCCCGAAGCTGTGGCTTTTATTTCTTCGGCTATTTTAGAAGGCGCACGGGATGGACAAAGCGTCGCTAAGTTAATGAATATAGGAACCACGTTATTATCGCGGGAAAACGTAATGGAAGGCGTTCCGGAAATGATTCACGAAGTTCAGGTAGAAGCTACTTTTCCCGATGGGACAAAACTCGTAACGGTTCATAACCCTATTCCCTAACGGAGATAATTTAAATGATTCCTGGAGAGATAAAAGTTAAAGGCGGAAATATGCCGATTAACGGCGATCAAGAAATTTTGACTTTAACCGTTGCCAACACGGGAGATAGGCCGATACAGGTAGGTTCGCATTATCATTTTTTTGAAACGAATGAAGCGTTGCAGTTTGACCGTCGACAAGCCTTGGGGTTCCGCTTAAACATTGCGGCGGGAACTGCCGTTCGTTTTGAACCAGGACAAAGCCGCGAGGTAAATTTGGTGGCCTACGGAGGAGAGAAAAAAATTTTTGGGTTTAATGGAAAAATCATGGGTGGAGTGGGAGAAAATAAATGAGCGAAATAAGTCGTCGCGCTTATGCGGATATGTACGGCCCTACAACCGGAGATCGAGTACGGTTAGGCGATACTGAATTATGGATAGAAGTGGAAGAAGATAAAACCGATTATGGCGAAGAAGTTAAATTTGGCGGCGGTAAGGTTGTTCGCGACGGCATGGGCCAAAGTCAAAGAACTTCAAAAGAAGCGGTTGATGTTGTTATTACTAACGCATTGATTTTGGATTATTGGGGAATCGTCAAAGCGGATATTGGAATTAAAAATGGCCGTATCTTTGGAATTGGTAAAGCGGGTAATCCGGACGTTCAATCCAATGTAGATATTGTCATTGGACCGGGAACTGAAGCGATAGCGGGAGAAGGACAGATCGTTACCGCCGGAGCTATTGACGCGCACATTCATTTTATATGTCCGCAACAAACCGAAGAAGCTTTAATGTCCGGCGTTACTACCATGCTTGGCGGCGGCACGGGGCCCGCCGCAGGAACAAACGCAACGACCTGCACGCCTGGGCCCTGGAACATCCATAGAATGTATCAAGCAGTAGAAGAAATACCGTTAAACTTTGGTCTCATGGGAAAAGGGAATGCCAGTTTGCCGCATGCATTGGAAGAACAGTTGATTGCGGGAGCTATGGGATTGAAATTGCACGAAGATTGGGGAACGACTCCAGCTTCCATCGACAATTGCCTAAGCGTTGCCGATAAATACGACGTGCAGGTAGCGATCCATACCGATACATTAAACGAATCTGGTTTTGTGGAAGATACATTAGCGGCTTTTAAAGGTAGAACGATCCACACTTATCACACCGAAGGGGCTGGGGGCGGTCATGCGCCGGATATTATTAAAGCCTGCGGCGAAACAAATGTATTGCCTTCGTCGACAAACCCTACAAGGCCTTACACGGTGAATACAGTGGACGAGCATTTGGATATGCTTATGGTGTGTCATCACTTAGATCCGAAGATACCAGAAGACGTTGCCTTTGCCGAATCGCGTATTCGCAGAGAAACGATTGCGGCTGAAGATATCCTTCACGACCTGGGAGCTTTTAGCATGATCGCTTCCGACTCGCAAGCGATGGGCCGTGTTGGCGAAGTGATTTGCAGAACCTGGCAAACCGCTCATAAAATGAAAGTGCAACGGGGTTCATTAAGTCCAGATCCAGATCGGCACGATAACTTCCGAGCCAAACGTTACATAGCAAAATATACGATTAATCCCGCGATAGCTCATGGCATCAGTAACGAAGTGGGCTCGATTGAAAAAGGAAAGTTAGCGGATATCGTTTTGTGGAAACCTGCTTTCTTTGGAGCCAAACCTTCTATGATTATAAAAGGCGGTATGATTGTCGCCGCGCCTATGGGCGACCCCAATGCGTCCATTCCCACTCCTCAACCGGTTCATTATCGTCCTATGTTTGGCGCCTATGGAGGCGCCAGGAGCGAGACCTGCGTCAGTTTCGTTTCCAAAGCCGGTCTTGAGGATGGGATTGAGCAAAAACTTGATTTGAAGAAACGATTGGTTGTCGCACAAAACACGCGTTCTGTAATGAAGAAGCATTTGATCCACAATGATTATTTGCCAAAGATAGAAGTGGACTCGCAAACTTACGAGGTGCGCGCCGATGGGCAACTATTGACGTGCGAACCGGCTAACGAATTACCGCTGGCGCAAAGGTATTTTCTTTTTTAGGAGGATTTCAATATGATTGAGATTATAGAAAAGATAACCGAAATCCCCAAAGCCTTTACGATTTTAACTTTAAGCTACGATCAAAGGCAAAAGAGCCGCCAGCGTGTAAGGCTAAATAACGGATGGGAAGCGGGTCTGATGTTAGAACGTGGAACGGTAATCCGTCATGGAGATTTTTTGCGTTCAACAGATGGTTTGAACGTACAAATCAGAGCCGCAGATGAAGAAGTTGCCGTCGCTTCATCGGAAGATTCTTTGCTGCTGGCCAAAGCGTGTTATCACCTGGGAAATCGTCATGTTCCATTACAGATCGATAGCGACTCCGTAAGCTTTCTAAGAGATCATGTGTTAGAAAAAATGATCCTTAATTTGGGATTGGAAATCCAGCATGAAGTGACTGCATTCGAACCGGAAAATGGAGCTTATTCGGGCGGCCATAATCATGCGGGACATAAACACGATCACGTTTGATGAATTTTTTTAGACAAGAAGAGCTATTGCGCTTAATCCAGCTTTCCAGCCCGATGTTGCCAATCGGGTCTTACGCCTATTCACAGGGATTAGAGTACGCCGTGTCGGCTGGATGGGTAAAGGATGAAAAGTCTGCGACCGATTGGATATTGGGATTGTTGAATCATTCTCACGCGCAATTGGATGTCCCCATCTTAGCGCGATTACATGCATATTGGAAAAAAGGTGATAAAGATAAAATTCGGAGTTGGAACGATTACTTGTTCGCCAGTAGAGAGACAAACGAATTACAAGCCGAAGAACGACACCTTTCGCAAGCGTTGTGTAAATTATTAAATGAATTAGATGTTGTGGACGCGAAGGAGTGGACTAGTTATCCCAGAGGGACTTTTTTATTGCCTTTTTCTTTAGGAGCTTCTTATTGGCGTATTCCGTTGGAAGATACCATCAGCGGCTACCTATGGACATGGTCGGAAAACCAGGTATTAGTGGCGATCAAGTTAGTTCCATTGGGGCAAACAACTGGACAAAAAATATTGTCCAAAGTAATTGGCGAAATTCCAAAGGTTATGAACGCTGGATTGTTATTGAAAGACGACGAGATTGGCTCTTCAGTTCCGGGGCAAGGCGTTGCAAGCGCGTTGCACGAGACCCAGTATTCCAGATTGTTTAGATCTTAAAATAGGAAAGACAATGAAGACTAGCCAAGTGTTACGCGTAGGAATCGGCGGCCCCGTAGGTTCTGGAAAAACCGCTTTGCTCAATGCCTTATGTAAAAAGATGCGCGACCAATACCAAATAGCGGTAGTGACCAACGATATATACACTAAAGAAGACGCACAGTTTTTAATTCGCAACGAAGCTTTAGAGAAAGAGCGAATTGTAGGGGTAGAGACTGGAGGATGCCCCCATACAGCTATACGCGAAGACGCCTCGATCAATTTATCAGCAATCGACGACCTCAACTCCCGGTTTCAAAATCTAGACGTGATATTTGTGGAAAGCGGCGGCGACAACTTAGCGGCGACTTTCAGTCCAGAGTTATCCGATCTAACGATTTACGTGATCGATGTTTGCGCAGGCGACAAAATTCCGCGTAAAGGCGGTCCAGGGATCACCAAATCCGATTTACTAGTTATAAATAAAATTGATTTAGCGGAACATGTGGGCGCCAGCCTGGATGTAATGGATCGCGACGCAAAAAAAATGCGAGGCGATAAGCCTTTTGTATTTTCCAACTTAAAAACGCAAGACGGAATCGAAACAATCGTCGCTTTCATTCAAAAAGAAGGAATGCTTCCTATTTAAGCGTTTTTATTTTTCTCTTCTTATTACCGTTCCCATTCGAATTATATTTTGCAATTTAAATATCATTTTTGCGTGATTTCGACTAAGGGATATTAGAATTTATTCTATTTTTCTGGCTGTAAAGTTTTTTTGTTCTAATTAATAATTCTATAAAAATTTAATTTAATTGCCAAAAATAGAATTAGTTCTAATTTTATGTATTAATTTTCAGGCGCCCGTTCCAGGGTGATTTAAAAGGCGCTAGCGCTATTAGAGTAAATTCGAATATTCGAAAAATAATTGTTCAAAAAAATAGCGCCGAGTTTATTTTTGCTTCAGTAATGAGCGCTAATTTTTGGCGTTTCATTTCTTCCAGAGTCCCTTCTCCTTTAATAGCGGGCAATTTATCAAAAAAAATAAATTGGCATATCTCTTGCTATTACCCCGACAAGCGCATTAACGAAATTTTTAATGAAATGCTCCTTAGGAGAAATCGATGAAATCTAAAGTTCTAATTCTAACGCTGTTGGCGTTCGCTGCAGCTTTCTTATTTTCTGAAACGGTTATTGCGGCTCCGGGAGCCCAAATCAAAATGCCGGATAATTTGCGATGGCTCAATGTGGGCGGAGGATTACGCACTAGTTATACGTCGGTTGAAGATTCGGCTCCAAGCGGAATGGATTCTTCAAATGAATTTGAAGTTGAGAACATTAGGCTATACGTAAACGCTTATATCACTAATGATATTGAACTTGAATTCAATACCGAGCGCGACGCATCCGGAGCTTCCGCAGATGTTCGTGTTTTAGACGCGGTGGCTAAGTTTCGATTCCACGATATGGCCCAAGTTTGGGCGGGTCGTTTTTTACCTCCAAGCGATCGTTCTAATTTGAACGGACCTTACTTTTTGAATGCATGGGATTTCCCGTTTGTACAGGCATATCCAGCGATATTCGCAGGAAGGGACGACGGCGTTGCGCTTTGGGGTATCACCAAAGACAGTCGTTTCAAATATCAAATTGGCGCATTCGATGGAACCAATGGAGCGAACACTTCTAATCAAAGCGATAACCTTCTCTATGCGGGACGGTTGACTTACAACTTCTGGGACCCAGAACCCGCGATCTATTACAACCAGAGCGCTTATTACGGAGATATCGACGTGTTGGCGATTGGCGTAGCAGGAATGATTCAAGAAGACGGCGCAGGCACAGCCGCAGTTAGAGGGGATTATTCCGCATGGAACGTCGATTTTTTAATGGAAAAGAAATTGCCTTCAAAGGGCGTGGTCACTGTCGAGGCGGCTTATTACGATTATGATTTGGACGGTTTAGGTTCTATCGATTCAAGAGGTTTGACGGAAGGTGAAAGTTATATGGCGTTAGTCAGTTACTTATTTCCTCAAAAAATGGGTTGGGGGCAAGTACAACCTGTACTTCGATATCAAGAATTAGATAGAGACTCGGGCGGAACTCACGATAGGTACGACATTGGAGCGAATTACATCATCTACGGTCACAACGCAAAACTCTCCGCTATTTATTCGAAGGACGACGATCCCGCGTTAGGTATCGATAATGTGGATCGCTTTAAATTAGGCCTTCAACTCCAACTTTTTTAATTTTTAAAACTAAAGGTAAAACGGGAGAAAAAAATGTATTACTCAAAAGTAAAAATAAAGACAGCGGTATTTTTTATAGCGTTGATGTTTTTATTCGTTCCTCTAGCGCAAGCGGGGAAAGGAACTATAAAGGTGGGAATCCTGCATTCGCTTTCAGGCACCATGGCCATTAGCGAAACTTCGCTAAAAGACGTGGCCTTAATGGCAATAGAAGAAATCAACGCCAAAGGCGGCCTGTTGGGAAAAAAATTGGAACCTGTCGTTGTCGATCCCGCCTCGGACTGGCCGTTGTTTACAGAAAAAGCTCGAGAGCTGATCCAAAAACATAAAGTGGCGGTAACGTTTGGTTGTTGGACATCGGTTTCTCGAAAGTCGGTTTTGCCGGTATTTGAAGAGCTGAACGGTCTGTTATTTTATCCAGTTCAATACGAGGGAGAGGAATCTTCTTACAATGTTTTTTATACGGGAGCCGCTCCTAACCAACAAGCGATTCCCGCTGTCGAATATTTAATGAGCGAAGACGGCGGCGAGGCGAAACGTTTTGTTTTGTTGGGAACCGATTACGTTTATCCAAGGACCACAAACAAAATCCTTCAATACTTTTTGAAATCAAAAGGCGTGTCTTCTAAAGACATAATGGAAACCTACACGCCGTTCGGTCACAGCGATTATCAAACCATCGTGGCGAAGATTAAGAAATTTGCGGCAGGCAAACAAACCGCCGTTATTTCTACGATTAACGGCGATTCAAACGTTCCGTTTTATAAAGAGCTTGCTAACCAAGGATTAAAAGCGGAAGACATCCCCGTGGTTGCTTTTTCGGTAGGCGAAGAGGAGTTACGAGGAATTGATACCAAACCGTTAGTGGGGCATCTTGCGGCGTGGAACTATTTCATGTCGGTTGAAACTCCAGAAAACAAAGCCTTCATTAAGAAATGGAAAGCTTACGTGAAAAAGCATAGATTGCCTGGCGGGGGTAAACGCGTTACCAACGATCCAATGGAAGCCACTTATATAGGAATCAATATGTGGGCGCAGGCAGTGCAGCAGGCAGGTTCTACTAACGTAAACGCAGTGCGACAAGCGATTGGTTTTCAATCTTTCAAAGGACCATCCGGTTTTGATATCAAAATGGATGCCAAGAACCATCATTTGCACAAACCCGTGTTGATTGGCGAGATTCAAGAAGACGGTCAGTTTGAAGTGGTGTGGAAAACCGATGGACCGATTCGAGCGCAAGCGTGGAGCCCGTTCATTCCGGACAGTTCCAAGAAAGTCGCCGATTGGACCTATCCCTGGGTTTGCGGAAACTGCGTCAAAGCTAAGTTTAATAGTAACTAATTAGAAGTAAGAATTATGAATCGAAAATGGAGTTTGATTGATCGAATCGAGGCGAGATCCTTCGCCGATATTAAAATATCGTCTCAGGATGACATACTTTGGTTATTGGATTGATCTAAGCAGACTTTATTTTAGAGATCCACTTATAAACTATTTGCTTAACCTCCTCCGGTCCCAAGAACTTATCTGCCTCCTCCAAAGGTTAACTTTTAGGGATCGGGGGAGCAGGGATAGCGTTAGAAGGTAAGACGATCCTACGGATCGTCGAGATTCCTCCACGTTGGTCGGAATGACATTAAGTAAAAGAGATTTCTGATATGAATTAGACCGTCCCTTACGCGCGTCATCCAGGTCCTTCGGCAGGCTCAGGATAAACTCCATCGAGGAATCTCATTTTTTAAAGACGATTGTACCAGTGGTTATCAATTAGCTCATTAAAGTTAATATTCGTAATCCTATAATCCGAAGGAGGAAGGATCTAGGTAAAGTTTTTCAACATAAATAAAGAAACACGTTAATTGAAATAATAACCATCTATAGCAGGACCCCGTCGCGTGTCATCCAGAAGCTAACCTTTAGGTTAGGTGAAGGATCTCGCCCCGATTTAAATAATTGTCACCCTGAGCTTGTCAAAGGGCGACCACCTTTGTAATTTCTGGAAACACAGTCCCATATAGAAAGACCAATAATCGCGAATGACACTCTCATCGTCAAACTTTGCTTCAAATCATAGAATTAATTCCAAAAATGTCGTCCTAATGTTTTCTAAGGGCGAGCATTTTGGTAAAAGATTGGTTTTTGTTTTTGCCTTTCTATTGGTTTGCCTGTTCTCTGTTGCCGCGGAAGCAGGCGATTTTGAATCGGCGGTCGAAGGGTTCGCTGAAAAAAGTCGCTCGAAACTAAAAAAAGCCGTTATTGCGTTAGGCGATCTCGGCGACCCCAAAGCTTTGCCAATCCTGCAAGCCCTTAAAGAGAAAAGACTGCGTGTCGCTAAAGATAAACAACTCTTGATCCTGGACGAATCTGGAGAAAAGAGCTTAGACGCTCTTAGCGGCGCCTCAGTCGATATAAGCGGACTCTCGCTTAAAAAGCCGCGAGTCAACAATTCCATACGAAGAGTGATCGCCGTGGCGATTGCAAAACTGAAACTCGGCGCTGAGAATTCTGATATTCGGTTGGCGGCGGCGGAAGAGCTATTGAAACGTCCTAATAACAGCATTTCCGAACTCATAGAAAAAGCTCTAGAAAACGAGAAGAACGACACGGTTCGCGAAACGCTTTCGCTGGTTTTAGCGAAACTTTACTTAAATAGCGACGAAAAAGACAAACGAATCGAGTCTTTAAAGACGATGCGGGAATTTGGCAATAACAGTCTCAAGCTGGATTTGGAAGCGTTGCTGGAAAAAGACGAAAATGGAGAGTTCTTAGAAGGCGACGCGGAAATACGAACATTAGCGGATAAAGCCATCAAGTCGATAGATAGGCGACAGTTTTTTATTAGCCAGACCGCGAACGTTTTTTACGGGTTAAGTCTGGGGAGTATTTTATTGTTAGCGGCTCTGGGACTTGCCATCACTTTTGGGCTGATGGGCGTCATCAATATGGCGCATGGCGAAATGCTGATGCTCGGAGCCTATTCAACCTTTGTCGTCCAAAACTTATTTAAATCCTATATACCCACTTGGTTCGACTGGTACCTCGTCGTCGCTATTCCAACGGCGTTTCTCGTAAGCGCGTTGGTAGGCGTTCTGATGGAAAGAACTGTTTTGCGGCATCTGTACGGACGTCCTTTAGAAACGCTACTGGCTACTTGGGGAATCAGCTTGTTATTGATCCAAACCGTTCGCTTGATCTTCGGCGCGCAAAATGTGGAAGTGGCAAATCCCGCTTTTCTTTCGGGAGGCGTACAAGTTTTTTCTGGAGTCGTTTTTCCTTATAGCCGTATAGCGATAATCGTATTTGTTATTTTCGTTGTCGTTTCGGTTTGGGCTGCCTTGCAAAAAACCGCGCTAGGTTTGCAAGTAAGAGCGGTCACTCAAAACAGATCGATGGCGTCGTGCATGGGAATTTCCAGTCGACGCGTCGATATGTGGACCTTTGGACTGGGATCGGGTGTCGCCGGACTTGGGGGCGTGGCGTTATCGCAAATCGGTAACGTGGGGCCGGAACTGGGACAATTTTACATAGTCGATTCGTTTATGGTGGTTGTATTGGGAGGAGTCGGAAAGATCGCCGGGACCGTGGTCGGCGCCGTTGGCCTGGGCGTGACCAATAAATTTTTAGAGCCGTTGACAGGCGCTGTGCTGGGCAAAATCATTGTGCTGGTGTTTATCATTTTACTCATTCAAAAAAGACCGCAAGGTTTGTTTGCCCTAAAAGGCAGAACCGCCGCCGACTAGCCCTGTCCAGCGGAAGGTGGATTTTTTAGAAATAGAAGGGTTTTGAATTTAAGTTTTTTTTATTGGACTAGATTACACAGGCGCCATCGCGTGTCATCTCGAGGCGATATTTTAATATCGGCGAAGGATCTCGTTTTTTAGATTAACTCGTTAGCTTGAGTTTTTTAATATGATCAAAAATATACTGGCATTACACTCCACAAGATCCTGGGTTTTTATTTTCCTGCTGTTTGGGGTTGGACTCGTTATCGTTCCCGTTTTGAATTTGGCGATTCCCGAAGACTCGTTCTTGCATGTTCCAGATTACATCGTTGCGTTGTTAGGAAAATATCTTTGCTATGTTTTAGTCGCGTTTGCGATAGACATGATTTGGGGATACACCGGGATCTTGAGCCTAGGACACGGTGTTTTCTTTTCTGTTGGCGGTTACGCGATGGGAATGTACTTGATGCGAAGTATTGGTAAAGAAGGCGTGTATAAGAGCGAACTGCCCGACTTCATGGTGTTTTTGGATTGGAAGGAGTTACCCTGGTATTGGAATGGATTCGATAGTTTCGCTTTTGCATTACTCGTGATACTGGCGTTGCCAGGATTGTTGGCGTTTATCTTTGGTTACTTTGCGTTCCGGTCGCGTATTAAAGGCGTTTACTTCGCCATCATCACACAGGCGATGACCTACGCGCTCATGTTGTTGTTCTTCAGGAACGAAACCGGATTCGGCGGCAACAACGGACTGACCGACTTCAAGCGTATTCTTGGATATTCGTTGCAAGACTCTTCGACCAAACTTGGTTTGTATATGGTCACGGTGTTAGTCGTCTTCTTAAGTTATGTTTTATGCCGTTATGTCGTGAATTCAAAACTGGGGCGAGTATTGACCGCCATTCGCGACGCGGAAAGTCGCGTGATGTTCTCCGCCTATAACACGTTTCACTATAAATTATTTGTCTGGACACTCTCTGCGTTTCTTTGTGGGCTGGCGGGAGCGTTGTACGTGCCGCAAGTGGGTATTGTGAATCCTAGTGAAATGCAGCCGTCAAATTCGATTGAAATGGCGATATGGGTCGCCGTTGGCGGACGCGGCACCCTGGGCGGCGCATTGGTTGGCGCGAGTTTGGTGAATGGCGCGAAGAGTTGGTTCACGGTAGCGGCTCCAGACTATTGGCTGTACTTTCTCGGCGGCTTGTTTATCTTTGTGACTTTGTATTTGCCAAAAGGCATCGTCGGTATTTTTTCAACCTTTAATAAAAAAGCGGGGAGCGGATGAGTCCAGCGGGAGTTCATATAAAAGAAAGCCCTATTGACACTTCGCACGGATGTATTTTATACGTCGAAGGCGTTAGGGTCAGTTTCGATGGGTTCAAAGCGTTGAACAATCTAAATTTGTATATCGACGACGGCGAGTTGCGTTGCATCATCGGTCCTAATGGCGCGGGCAAAACGACGATGATGGATGTTGTCACTGGAAAGACGCGACCGGATTCGGGACTTGTTTATTTTGGGCAAAATTTGAATCTCGCGGAAATGACGGAATACGAAATCGCCGACGCCGGAATCGGACGTAAATTTCAAAAGCCGACTGTTTTCGAAAACCATAGCGTTTTTGAAAATTTAGAACTCGCCTTGCGCGAGAAAAAAAATATTTGGCACTCGCTATTTCGCCATTTGAAGGGACAGCATAGGGACGCGATCGACCAAACCTTGGAAACCATCGGGTTGTTGGAGGAAAGAAAGACAAGGGCAGGGCTTCTCTCTCACGGACAAAAACAGTGGTTAGAAATAGGGATGTTGCTGGTACAAGATCCACGCGTGTTGTTGATCGACGAACCGGTCGCCGGGATGACGCATCAAGAAACCGAACACACGGCGGAGTTGTTGAAATCGTTAGCGGGAAATCATTCGGTGATTGTGGTGGAACACGAAATGGATTTTATACGGTCTATTGCGAATAAAGTAACGGTGTTGCATGAAGGCAGCGTTTTGGCCGAAGGTAAGATGGAAGAAGTGCAAAACGATCCGAAAGTGGTCGAAGTTTATTTAGGGGAGTGACCGTGTTAGAAATCGAAAAATTAAACCAGTACTATGGAGAAAGCCACACGTTGTGGGATGTTGATTTATCGGTAACGCCCGGTTCCTGCACCTGCCTGATGGGACGCAACGGCGTCGGCAAAACCACGTTGTTGAAATCCATTATGGGACTGTTGCCCGTCGAGTCCGGGAAGATCGGATTCGATTCGAACGCGTTAGCGAGTAAAGCGGCGGAGTTCCGCGCGCGGAGCGGTATTGGTTACGTGCCGCAGGGAAGGGAGATATTCGGTCAATTAACCGTAGAAGAAAATTTACGAATCGGTTTGTTTGCGCGGCAAGACGGTTTGCGCGAGATTCCGGAATTTATATTTGAAATGTTTCCAGTTTTGAAACAGATGTTGCATCGACGCGGAGGCGATTTATCTGGCGGACAGCAACAACAGTTAGCGATAGGTCGCGCGTTGGCAATCGATCCTAAACTTTTAATATTGGACGAACCCACCGAAGGTATTCAGCCCAACATCGTCCATATGATCGGGGATATCATTATCCAATTGAATCAAGAGAAAGGCTTGACCATCCTTCTAGTCGAGCAGAAGCTACCTTTTACGCGGAGAGTCGCGCAGAACTTTTGTATTTTGGATAAAGGAAGAAGTGTCGCCCACGGTACAATGCCTAATTTAACTTGCGAACTCATAAGTCAATACTTAACAGTTTAAAAACTAAAACAATATTTTTGGACAGTTGAGAATATAGGTTTTCTTTATTCCTAAAAAGTTTTATGTGTGGTAATAGAATGTTTTAGAAAATATTTTGCCTCACTATACCCGATTAAGTTATTAAATTTGTCGTTAAATTTTTTTCGAAACAAATATCTTCCTTATTTTCCAATAAGTTAAGTGCTTACCAAATATACTGTCTGGTAAAACCCAAATTTGAATCTCTGGAAGACTTTTCTAGAGTTGTATGGAACCCCTTTTCTCCAGTAAAAGGAGGTATTAATAGTTGTTTAAGAGGGGTATTTTAATTTTTCCGTAAAAAAAATTCTAAATAAAGCCTATATTTTTAATGACACTTTCAATATCCATCGGATACTAATGGTTTAGGCTTATAATCAAACTGAAAACTACCTGATGAATAATCAGTTGGTTGGGGGATAAAAAGAAAAATTGAAATATAACTTGAAGCCAACAGGGGCTCAGTCTTCATAAAAAACCTGCCTCCTTTAAATTCTTTGAGTTATTAATTACACTTAATTTAAAAGAAGAAGCGAGCCCGCAAACACATTACCAGTGTTTATTTAAGTTAGTTAAATTCGCCTCTCATACCGAAAATAATTCAAATTTCTTCGAATGCCTACTGATTATTCATCAGTAGATTTAAAGTTTAATTTTTTAGATTCATTAATTTTTAAAGGTTTACATTTTTAATTATGAGCCCTTTTTCTTAAACCTTGATAAAATCTTGATAGAAATTTCTATTGGAGAAATCTTAGGACGCTGAAAAGCCCAGAAAATTCTAATTTTATTGTAATGACTTATGTTTAATCAAAAATAATTTTGGTAATATAAAACATGCCAACTGATTACGAAACTCATTTTGGAATTTTATATAGTTTTTTGAATTTGCAGTGGTTTTCCTTTTTTCCTTATTTTTTTAAAGTTTAAAACAGTTTTATTGATTCCATCTAGGTGGCTTTTGTCATAACGAATAAGTCAATTTGAACTGTCTAAACAATAAGAGATTTTTCATGGGACAACCGTATCAAAGAAACACCAAGAAGAAACTCCGAGGGAAGAGGCTTTATGTTTAAAAGAATTTAATTACTAATCAAACGATTAGTGACTTTTGAAAATTGGTTTATAAAAAGATTCTTTTGCGGCTATGTCAGAGCTAATTGAAATCCCAGTTCTAAATACAAATAGAGTAATTGTCATTATGTATTTTGCTTTTTTATTTGTTTTTAGCTTTTAATATTTTCTTTAAATTTATATAGGTTTTAAAACCCTCCATCGAGATAAAAGAAGAGTAATTTTTTACCAACTAAGTAAAGAAAAATAAATAGAATAATGATTATTGGATTGAATAATTTCCCCATTTTTATCAAATTATTAAAAGTAATTTAAAAATAGTTCGGGGGATATTTTTATGAATTTAAAATAAATTAAAGAATGAAGGCTAAAATAGATTCAAAATTAGGAAAACCTTTTAAAGGGAGATGAAGAATTTTTAGGTTGTGTTGATTTAATGATCAATGAGATTGAAAAAGTCAGCGAGTCCAAAGAAAGAGATTTAAAAAGGTTCCACTTGATCTCATCGGGAAAGAACCCTAAGTTTAGGTCTAGAGTTCTTTATTTAATAGGGCCATTATTACGTTGCGGAAAAATGTAAAAAAGCAGTCCATAATATAATAGCTCCCCCCTATATTAAATCCTTACTTAGCATATGAAATGAAGAGACGCTAATTAATATTTCATTGATATATTTTTTTATTGTTTAACAATATTTCCTAATAAAATAGTTTTATTAGTGTTATAAACCTCGCTTGTAAAAAAAATAAAAGTCTTTATAGTTTCTTTTTAAAAATATTCTCTAAAAAAAGGCAACCCGAATCCATGGGTTGCCTTTTTTCTTCTCTTCTCAATTTATGAGAAGTTTGTCCTAATTACTATAATTAACCTAAGGGAAATAATTAGAACCAGCACTTTATAACCCCCTTTTTTAATTTTTATAACAAATATTGGATATTTTTTAAATTACCTAAAGGGGTAATTTTGACGTTTTTAACAATTGCCCTTATTTTTTCATTCAAGGGAAAATAATTTATTATATCAGTAGTAGGAACTTTGAAAGAGTGAGTGTTTTAATTTTTATTTGGTTTGCGGATATTGTGGCCGCGCTATAAAAATATAGAAATATTCGTTCAAACGTTTAGGAGCGGTTGCAAGGTCCTCAAAGCTAGTTTTGAAGCGTGCTTCTGGAACAGCAAACTACTTGTGCTTTAAAAATAAACTATTGCTGGGCCTTATCTTTTTTCACAATATAGTAGAAGTTTAGATGACGACAAACACTAGCTTCTCCCACTTATAAAAGCCTAACCTAACATCAAAAGCTCAAAAACTTTTAAAGAAGTTCTTTTTTAAGAGATCAACGTTAATGAAAAATACCCAATTGAGAGTATTGTGTCTTTTTTCTTAATTATGCTATCGTCCATCAATTATTAAACATTTGAATAAAAAAGAATGATTGGTATCGGTATCAAGTTTTCAGTAAATGATGTGTTGCCAATATTCGAAAGCGCTTAACTTAGAAGTTAAGAGAAAAAAACATATTGTGAATTAAATAAAATAAAGTTTCCGTATGACTCTTATAGAGCATCCTTACAATTGATTTAACTTTATTGGGTGATTCTGAAAAACAAGATTAATTTTTGGTTAAAAAAATGACCTATATGATTGGAGTTGATAAATTTGATAAGGAGATTTTGTCATGGCTATGAGCTCTTCACCTATCAAGCCTCTAGGGCCCGATCTCATTTTTCTGGCTGGCAATGTTTCTGGCCGAGTGGCAAAAAAGCAAGTCCTCGATTCTATTAACAACTTGACTTTCGTAAAGCAAGCCAACAAGGAAACATCGGATTCTCCAGTCGAGGCAAACAAGATGTCCCTTACCCAGGCAAACGCAAGGGGGGTCGCCAGCGAGCTAAGCAAGGCGGAAATCGGAAAAGGGTTTGCATTAAAAGTTTTTGGTTAGCCTCTAAATCCTAAATGACGGACCGAACCTAGGGAAGGGTTTGGTCCGTTATTATTTAACTTTCCAATTTTTCTTTCGCTCGAGAAAAAAATCTCGACAAAACCAAGTTATTTTCATTGTCTTGCTTCTGTGAAGCCTTATTCGAAGAAACCTTTTTTAAATAGAGGACAAGAACGGCATGATTCAATAGAAAAGTTAAGCGATCTCATAGAACGGATAACGAAGAAATTAATAAACTATTTTCCTAGACGGGGGATGTTTAGTTTAATGAGAAATTAAATGAATAGGAGTCTTTTTACAATTTCCAGCGATCACACGGAACTTTTAAAGGAAAACTCCGCAAGAAATACCTAAAGAAAGAAAAAAGCTTGCAAGTAGTAAAGTTCATTGACCTTACAAGAAAATGTAGAATACTTTCTTCAAGTACACAATTAATTTTAGCGCCTACTCAGATGCGAAATATAATGGAGGGTTATTTTTTCAATAAAATGCTGCGAAAAAATAATGAGTTTAAATAAAGAAATGAATTTTTCTTAGCGTATTTTTTGCAAAGTGAAAATAGTTTGTATGCTTTTTTAATATTTTTTTTTGCATAAACTCCATTGGCATATATTACTCCCAATGTATACAAAGCCGGAGGATAGTTTTTTTTTGCCGATTGTTCGTACCAATGAAGACTTACTTGCATATTGGGAGAAGGGCTGTCTTTATCATGGAGTTGGCCTAACCTAAATTCAGCTTCTGCAGATCCCTGTTTTGAGGCCAATACGTATTTTTGGATCGCCAGATTATATTTGGACTGTTCTTCTAAAGCTAATCCCCGGTTATAATTTGAATTGATTTTACTTTCCATTTTTACAGGGAGGCAGCTGTATTTTGATCAAAAATAATCTTAATTTATTTTGCATAAAGTTATCAAGTACGTCTCAATTTCTTAATTTGCGTTTTCATTCATTACAATGATATTGATTCTTCTATTTTTAGGATTTCCATAATCGTCATTAATCAATGGTTCCGACGGCCCATAGGCCACAACTCTTTTAATCCTATTTGGCAAAACGCCGTTTTTAATTAATTCGTATCTTGCGGCAGAGGCCCTATCCATCGATAGTTCCCAATTCGTATATTTATCCCCTTTAAATTTATAACCATCCGTGTGGCCCTCGATGATCAGCGATCCAGGAATCGATTTTATCCTTTCGGAGACAAATTGTAATACTTCCACAGATTCTGGAGTTAAATTTGCTGAACCTGTTTCGAACATATTTTTATCGTATAAATCCATAATTTGTATCCTTATGCCTCCAGCTAATAATTCAACGCTAAGGTGTTCGTCGGATCCTTTGTATCGTTCCTTAAATTCTTTAATGATTTCGGCCTTGTTATCCTCATTTTTTTCAGTTTGGGAAACTTCCTGGAGTTCAGACAAATAGTTGTCTTGCGAATCGGATTTGTAATTTTCTTGTTTAAATTTTGGAATGGCTTTACCTGTGTGTGAATATACTTTAAAGTTTTTAAAGTATTCGACAAGATTATCCTTTGAGTTTTGACTTAATGTTGACAACAGCCACATAAGAAGGAAGAAAGCCATCATCGCAGTTACAAAATCTGCGTAGGCTACTTTCCAAGCCCCTCCATGATGACCGCCATGTTTAATTGTCTTATTAAACAGTAAAACTTTATCTTCCTTTTCAGAGTCTTCAGGTGAATTTTTATCTTGTGATAGTTTTGTGACAATTTCATTTTTCTTTTTTAAGTCATCAGTATAAAAATCTAAAAGATAGGTATCTTTTTCTTCTTCAGATTTTAGTTTCGAAATTATTTCTTGGGTTGATACGATACTCTTTTGGACAATTGCTTTCGCATCATTTTTATCTACGGTTTTATCGTAAATAAAACCTAAAAATTCATATCTTTCGTTGCATACTGTAAAGGCGTTTTTTAGTTCTGTAATTTTTTTTCCAAATTTTAAAGGGAGATTTTCAAAATCGTCGTCGTTTTTTTGAGCAGTTTGGGATTTAGTTTCAATCTCTTCTAATTCGAGTTTGAGGTTTCCTATCTCGTTTTCTAAGCTTTGGATTTGTTCATCTTTTAACTTAGTTTCTGTTTCCAGCCTGACTTCTAAACTTTGGTTTTGCTGAATCTGCTCGCCCTTTAACGCAATTTCAGTTTCTAGCTCTTCTTCAAGCTGAGCTATTTTTAATTTTTGTTTATCAAAATAATCTTTTCCATTTTTAAGGCCTTCTAATTCATTAACTAGATCTTTCTTTTCATTTTCTCTGCGTTCATTTTCCCTGGCAATAAAATCCTGATAAAAATTGTTTTTTGTGCTTAGTTCAGAAACTAAAACTTCCGAATTTTCTAAATCAGATCTAAGGCTATTTACCGAAAGCTTTAGGCTTTCGACTTTTTTATTTTTAGAATGCAGTTCATTTTTTATTTCCTCGAATTTTTTTTTAAATTCTTTCGACTCTTTTTTGTCCGGTTCCGGAGGTTCGGTTTTGTTTTTTACAATTTCTTTTGTTTCTTTTTCAATTTTTTCTAGATTTCTTTTAGTATCTTCATAAAGCCTTTGGATTTCTTGGTTCTCTTCATAGTTTTTATTCAGCCTGACAAAAAGTTTTTCTATTTCAAGATCCTTTTTTTTTATTTTGACTTTAAAATCAGCCTCAATAGATTTAAAAAGATCTCTTTGAGTTAAATCTTTTGGGTTTTCTTCCAAAATAAAACCTCAATATCAAAACAGAACAGGAAGGTTGTGTAATTAGACTGAAACTTTAGCATTCATTTCGTCAATAATTTTTTGGATTCTCTTATAGCGATTTCCATTTCCGTAAACGGGGGTCTTAAATGGTGTGGAATTTTTCTTCTTCCAAGCTCAAGCGAAATGTTAGTATTTATTCCGGCGACATAACCTATAATTATTGTCTTTATTACAAATAGATATTCTTTTTCCTGAACCGCTAATAGTTTACATTTCCTTGCTAATGGACTTACAAAACCATAACAGAGCAAAACTCCCAGAAAAGTCCCTACCAGAGCGGCTCCGATGCTATGACCCAAAACCTCCGGAGGTTCGCTGATTTTTTGCATTGTTATAACGACTCCTAGAACGGCCGCTACAATTCCAAGCGCTGGAAAAGATTCTGAAATGTCAGTTAAAAGTTGCGCCTTTGCTTCAGCTTCATGGTGGAACTCCTCAATTTCGCTTTCCAATAAAGTATTCAAATCATAATATGGAATATCGGTGGTAATGATCGTTCTAAAGGAATCGGTTACAAATAATAACGGAACAGGAGCTTTTAAAAATTTAGGAAACTTTTGAAAGACCTGGCTTTGTTCAGGATCGTCAAAATCTCCCTCCATTTTAATTGGGCCTACTTTTTTCATTTTAGTGAAGATCAAGTTTAAAAGCTTAATAATTTCCATATAGTCGTCTTTACTATATTGTTTTAAAAACATTCCAGTTTTCATAGTTTTTAAAGTGTCAATAAATATGTGGGGGGTACAGCTTGCGATCATTGCCCCTATGGCGGCTCCACCAATAATTACAAATTCCGCAGGTTGCCATAATAAATGTAAGTTTCCGCCTTCTAGTAAATAGCCGCCAATAACAGCACCTAGAGTTACGGCCCATCCGATAGGAGTAAATAATCTTTCCATATAAAAACTCTACTTTAATCTTTTTTATAAAATTTATATTTTATATAAAAATTCAAATTTTTTTTATTACCCGTTTGGGTAGTTTATTTTGTTGAAATAATATCAATTAGAATTTTTTATCGGCATTTGGCCCAGGATAATTAATTTATTTGGATTGTATTATTTTGCTAATTCCAGCCGTTATGCCATAGCTCTCTTGAGCTAACTTCTTTGCTTTCAATATATGATCTACTGTTCTAATATGAGCATCTGTTTTTTTGCGAGTTTAAAGCCATTTAAATTTGCGAGCGTTGCCCATTTGTATGCTTGTACATAATTTGTTTTTATTTCTTCTCCAAAGCAATACATAATGGAAAGCGTTGCTTGAGCTTTAACATTTCCACTTTTTGCCGCTTTTAAAAACCATTTAAGAGCTTTTTTGTGATTAATATTTACGCCATATCCGTTATTGAAGAATACGCCAATTTTATTTGAAGCCATTGAATGGCCTCTTTTCGCAGCTTTTTTGTACCACTTTATAGCTTCATTATAATTTTGATTTGTGCCAATTCCCGATTCATACATTGATCCAATTATGAATTGGGACCTTTTATTTCCTCCTTTTGCTAAATTTAAATTCTCAAAAAATAACTTTTTTAAATAGAGACTCATTAATTTTTTAACCAAGTAAAATAGATTAGATTTTGGGCAAAATTTTAAAAATTTCAATAAAGAGAGCTGAAACCCGTAATACTGAAAATCTAAATTCGAAGAAATACAGAAAATGTATTGGAAAAGAATGAAGATTGATGATTTTTAAATTACCGCATTAAGTTCAATTTTTATGCAATTAAAAACTTTTTTAGAAATAAGGCAAAATCTCAACAAAGTTAATAAAACTTCTAATTTTGTTAAAAAATGACTACTCAGTATTCTTGAGGAATCAACTATCACATAATTTTAATAGATGGGAAATACCTTTAACTGAGTATTTTTATATCGAATAGAATTAATTTGTTTTTTGAAAACGATATTGTTGAATTTTTGGAAAAACGACGAAACTTAAAATTATCCGCGCCTGGTTTCAGTTCACTTTTACCCAGTAGGAGGTATTTATTTAATTTCTTACCTATGATAATTTCCAGCTGAAATTTGAAATTTTAAACCTGCAATATAATATAAATTAGAAATAACAAAACTTTAGCGAGCCTCTAAAAAGATTTAATTAAAAGCGACAAGAATTTAAAGCCTTTAAATCTGCTGATTATTAAGAATGAGTTCGCCTTAATAATTTTTTTAACAATTTCCAATTTATTTAGGTCGTTTAGAATGAAAGTAATCAATATCTTGTTTGCTGGATTTATTTTTTTCTCAACTCTATATATAGCTAAATCGTTAGCGTTAGATTCTGATGAAACGACTCTATGTTTTTCACCTAAAAAAAGTATTTCATGCTCCAAACTTCTTGTTGATGCGGCTGAATTTAAATTAATAAAAAAGCTTGCCGACGAAGGAAATCCTAAATCGGAAAATCAAATTGGTTGGATGTATGATCAAGGGTTGGGAGTAAAAGAAGATCCTAAAAAAGCGGTCAATTGGTATCTAAAATCTGCGATTCAAGGTTTTCGACAGGCAAAAATAAACATTGGGGTAATGTATGAACTTGGAAGGGGAGTCAAGCAAGATATCGAAATTTCGAAACTGTGGTATATAGAAGCGGAAGTAGATTAAAGGCAGATTTAAGGAAACCTCTAAAAATTGTTTTTCGCCATGAGCAGTCCTTATAAAATAAGAATATGCGAGTTGCCAAAAGTAAAAATATCGAATTAATAGAGGCCCTTTTAGTTATTGAATTTAGAGCTTTTAAATTTCTAAACCAATTATCTGTGGAAACTAGCTATTTCTTATTGCATGATTTCTATTCGTAACCAAAAAAAAATTGAAACTCTTTTAAATGGATATCGGAACTATAAATAAAAAAAACTTATGGATCTTCTTTGTTTTCTTTAGTTTGAATATAGATGTTGCTTTAGCTAACCAAAAAGTTGGGTTAGAAAGTTATAGAGCCGGTGAATATGAAAAAGCCTATAAAATTTTTTATAACGAATCTAAAAAAGGAAACGCAGACGCCCAGTATTATTTGGGCTGTATGCTTTTAAAAGGAGAAGGTGTAAATAAAAGTTTCATGAGAGGATTTAAATGGCTTTCTATTGCGGCGGATAAGGGACATGTAAAAGCTTTAAATGTTGTTGGAGTTATTTATAAAAATGGAGTTGAAACCTTCAAAAACTCAGAGGAAGCAAAAAAATACTTTCAACTAACCGCCGAGAAAAACTTTAATCTGGGGCAATTTAACCTTGGAGTCTTGTTAATTGAAAATTATAAAGAAAAAATTAAAAGTTTTTCTCATGAAACTAACAGGAAAAAACATGACGAGCATTCCGACGATCATTCCAAGTCAGGGGATCCTAGGTTAGATCTGATTGAAGGGTATAAGTGGTTAAAAATTTCCGAATTAAATGGGTTTGAAAGAGCTTCTTCGGTTTTAAAGATAGTTCGATCTGAAATACCGCATTCAAAACAGCTTGAACTGGACGATGAAGCAAAGGCTGTTTTTAAAAGTCTTAAAGATCAGAGTGAGGTAGATTAATTTATAGGTTAATAAGAAGTTCTCATAAAATTAAAATCTTACCCGAGGTTTAAAACGTATAAGTTTGTTAACTAATTTTTTTTTTAAATCTTACATAACCAATTTTCGAATATAAAAACATTGTGTTTTCATTGAAAAATTTTAAAGTTATTTTTTTATTGCCTGTTAATTTAATTAACCACTTATCTTCCAAGTTTTTTTCAATGCTTTTTATTCTTTCAAGAAAGCTGTCTTTTGAGTTTGAAAAGTTTTGAAGCTCAAAAGTATTTTTCTTTGTGTTGATTTTAATTATGATACCCTTTGATATCCATTCCCCATGAAAATCTTCAAAAGACGGTCCGCAAGAAAATAACACGAGGACAAAGAAATAGATAAGGCTACATCTAAATAATGGTAATCGAAATCTTATTAATTTCATGGCTGTTTGGTTAATAGTTATTTTAAAAACATAAAAATATTTAATAAGGCTTAATTTTGTTCTGAAAAAATAACTTTATTGCGGCAAGAATGAAAAAAATATTTATTCTTTATAGAAAGCCTTTATAAACTCATTTTAGAATAAAATTAAAGTTTATAAAATAAATTTACTTTGTCAAGATTAGGCGTTTTTAAACTGTGATGAGGTAAAGAAATGAGAACCGTTAATACGTCCCTAAACTTAAAGACTTACTATGGGATTATAATATTGAACCTCGTTTTGGTAGTTAAGGATAAAGCTACACTAAGGTAATATGGGAGGGATGGTTAAGTATGTGTCAGATTTTTATTTTAACTTTGGTCTTCTAATTAGTAATATGAAAGAGTTTGAAATAAACGATTTTTTTTAAATATTTGGGGGATTGACTGGAAAAACAATCCGTACGTTGGTCCCGAAATTAAGTTTTGAAGTAATTTGAAGGCTACCCCCATGTTCTTGGATTAGCATTCTTGAAATATATAAACCCAATCCGGAACCCTTTTCCTTATTTGATACGAATGGCTTAAAAATATATTTAAGGTCTTCTTTAGAGATCCCATTACCATTATCCGAAATTAATATATTAAGCGAATTTTCATTATAATCTGTTGAAATCTTTATTTTTAGGGCGCCGGAATATTCACTTTCTAATGAGTTTTTAATAATATTTAAAATTGCTTGTTTGATTTGGTCGGATACGCCATACATAAACAGATCTGTTTTATAATAATCTTTTTCTAATTTTATTGGTTTGCCATATATTTGATAATTGATAAAAAATAAAACATCGTCGATCAATTCGTGAACATTAAATTTTGCTTTATTATTTGGCGATGGGGAATAATCATTATGCATTTTTTTAATTATTTTCCCCATTCGCAAGCATTCGGCGGTAATTTGTTCCAACGAACTCACTAAACCTAAGGGATTTTTGATTTTATCTTTAATTTCTTCTTTGATAAATGAAAGCGTCGAAAGAATTCCCTGTATGGGATTGTTAAGCTCATGAGCATAATATGCAGAAATTTGACCAAAGGTCGTTAATTTATCTAAATGAAAAATTTGTTTTTCTAACGATTCAAACTTTTTACTGTCGGTTATATCAACGGCGATGCCCATAGCTAATAATGGTTTACCAAACTCGTCTTTTTCAACTACTTCGCCTTGATCCAAATACCATTTTATTTCGCCAGATTTTGAAAGCACTCTATATTCGCAATAATACTTGTTTTCCCCATTGATTAAATTCTTTATTATTTTTTGTTCTAACTTTTCTAAATCGTCTGGGTGGATTATTTTTGAATAACCGCTCAAGGTCGGTTCAATATCGCTTAATTCATAACCTAATTTATTTAACCAAGCCTGGTTAAGTATTTTAGTTTTAGTTTTAATATTTAATTCCCAAAAGCATAAATTTTGTTGGCAAAAAAGTTCTAGTTGTCTTTCATATTTCTTTTGTTGATCAATGTTTAATTGAAAACCTAAAACTCGTTTAGGGGTTGCATCGGGAAATTTTTCTATTATTTTACCTTCTGATAAAAACCACTTAAAAGATCCGTCCTCTTTTTTTAGCCTAAATTCGGCTTTATATGTTGCTAGTTTTCCAGCTAAAAATTTTTCAAATTGGGAAACAAAAATTTTAAGGTCGTTTGGATGAAGTAATTTTTTCCATGTGTCCAAACCAGGTCTAAACTGATTAGTTTCATAACCTAGCATGGAGAACCATTCTTTTGAATAAAAAAAGTTTTCGGTAGTTACATCATAATCCCAAATTCCGATATTGTTTGTTTCTAAAGTCAGTTGATATCGATTTTGAACATTTTTAAATGAATTTTTAAAACGCACACAACAAAAAGCTATTACCCAAAGTGCGGCTAACGCTAATACTCTATTACAGAAGACTATCCAAATTTCGCCCCCGACAGGAGAAAGGAAGAAACCGGCGATTGTTAAAATTGAACCAAGAATTGCAGTTAAATTAATATAATTTGTTCCAGGATAAGAAACGGCAAATAAGCACAAAAATAGGTAAGGGACTCCTCCTGAAAAGCCCAGTGGAATTAATAAATCAATTATAAAAAAAATTCCTGAAAATAAAAATATAGCCAAAATCAAAAATCCAATTAAATTTTTATTGCTTCAAATCTAATCCTAAAAATTTTATTTGTTCCTTTATAATTAGAATCATATGATAAAGAAGTTAAATTAATCTATTAGGCAATTTTTAAATATTAAAAATATTTTAATTTGAAAAAGTCTTTTAAGCTTTAAATAAAGATTGGTTTTAATGAATTCTAAATTTTGTATTTTCTAAAAATCTCTTCAGTTCCTCTGCAATTCAATTTTGTATAAATATTTTTAAAATGTGTTCTAACCGTTAATAATGAGATGTTAAGTTTTTGTGATATTTTAATTGCATTAAGTCCAATTAGGATTAGTTCAAAAATTTCTATTTCTCGTTTGGTTAAAGTTAAAATTTTTTGGTGGTTTTTATCATAAAGACAGTTTAATTCGTTGATTACTGAAAAAACTTCTTCAAAAATAATGGGTTTCACAAAAAAATAATCTACTTTGGCGTTTATTGCTTCAATAGCTAAAGTTTCTGAACTATTTCCAGTAAATATGACAGCTTTTACATTTTGAGTTCCTTTTTTGGAGGCTTTTGCTAAATCAAGTCCGGAGCCATCAGGAAGTTTTTCATCTGTTAATAATATATTCGGCCATTTTGATGAAACAATTTTAGCGGCGGACTTATAGTCGCTACAAGCTTTCACATTATATTTATCTAAAAAATGCTCCGCCAAATAAGAAAGTATCTTAAAGCTATCTTCTACAATAAGAATATTTTTCTTTGATGGATCAAAAGGATTATCTATAAAAAAAGTCATTTGAAGATGTTATAAAAATATTTATGGCTTGAATTTAGTCTTTTATGGTATTTAATTATTTTTAAGCCATTCTATCGATAATTTCCTTGCTTCTTTTTTCTGAGCAAAACTTGTTATTTCTTCAAGTAATATTATTTGATCTAGTACGAGAGAATAATTTTTTGATAATGCGATATATCCCCATTTCAATGCTTGAACTAGATCCCTGGAAACCCCTTCGCCAATATCGTAGATAATACTAAGCATGGCCTGAGCTTTAACATTTCCCTGTTTTGCGGATTTTACGTACCATTTGTATGCCTGAATAAAATCCTGTCTTACCCCATTGCCATTACTGTAATTAAATCCAAGATTATTTTGCGCATCTGAATTTCCTCCGATTGCTGATTTTAAATACCACTTGTTAGCTTCTTTCAAGTTTTTATCGATTCCAATTCCTAATTCGTAAAAAACCGCTACTATGTATTGGGAATCGTGATTTCCTTTTTGGGCTGAGAGAAAATATTGACTAAATTTATCTTTACTTATTGATAGAACTTTGTCTGTTTTCATTTATTAATTAAAAAAGAATTTTAATTACGATTTGAAACTATTAGAAAAATGAAAAAAATACATGGTATTAATAATCCGATAATTGTGGATTGCTTTTCGTTAGCCTATTTAAATACGATTATTATTTTTCGATTCAGATTCATCTTTTGAAAAAATTTCTAATAATTCGTCTGTTCGATAATGTTCAGTAACGGAAATATGTTTGATTTCATTATTAGATATATCTATAGTTACTTTTATTTGAGTTTTATTTTTTAAACAAATTTCGAGAAATTTAATTACCTTTTCAAATTTCATGATGAAATAATTTCCCCAAAAAAAAAGCCCTTGAAGGCATTTAACCTTCAAAGGCGTCGATTGCGTTTCGATAACCTTTTAGGATATACAATAAAAAAATTATAATATTCCTATTCCTATTCCTATTCCTATTCCTATTCCTATGTTGGAATTTATAAAAAATAAATAACTAAGTCAATAATTAAAAGTGTTGGTTTTAATATTTTTTGAGCTAAATGAGCTTTTGGAGGTAAGAGTATAAGGTCTTAGTTTGTTTAATGATAATTAAAAAATGGGGATTACCCAAAAGGGTAATGTTTGCCAAAGAGTTTATTTTGGATGGAAAAAATAGTCAAAAAGATCTATTTTTGATTTATAGAGTTTAAAATTTTAAAAGTTGGATTCATGATGGTGGGATAAAGACTTTTGGCACTGTAATTGCCTTTTGACTTGATAGTTTATTATTTAAAATGTTTCGAATTCATATGACCGAAATATATAATCTGATTAAATCATTAAAAAGCATTCCAATTGCTGAGTTTAAAAATATAGAAATCTATATTATGAAACTGCAAGTTTTTAAGGGTTTTTATTTGGAAGGGAAGGATTTAATTTTTTACGGCTTAGATCAATGTTTTGAAAAAGTTTTAGATATTCAAATTTATGATTTGAATTTTGACGCAAAACTATTACAGATCTCAAAAATGATTAAGGATTTGGAAGAAAGTTATGGATTGGATGAAGCCGAATTTTTTAAATCCGGGGTCGCCGATTCTCCCGAGGAATTTCAAACATTAGACATGGAGTATGAATATCGGAAAGACGAAATGTTTTTCGAAGTTATGATTCATTACCAAGAAGAAGAGATGGCTAATTTATATATGGCGCGCAGAAAAAGTTATATGTCCAAATTGTATAAAGGTTGGAAATTATTTGAATCAGATAGCCCATTAAATATTAAAAGAATTGAAGGAATAGAAAAATTAGAATTCAATAATGTGAATTATCTCGTAAATAATTAATTTTTTCTGAATATTTATTTTAACAAAAAAATCTTATTGAAGTTATTTATGGCAATATTTATAAAAAAAACTCAAAATTTGAATAATATTTTTCGTTTTAGATTTCAAAAATTAATTGAAATGGGTTGGATTTAAATTTTCAATAGTACATTTTCCTTTGATAATTCCACCTTTTTGTACAGAAATTACACCGGCTTTAATAGTTCCTATTACTTCGGCAGAACTTTTAACTTCCAGTTCTTCGGAAACTGTTACGTTGCCAATTATTTTTCCAAAACAGGTTAAGAAGTTTGTATAGATGTTTCCGTCGACAATGGCGCCTTCGCTAATTAATATGCTATCGGCTTTAATACATCCCTTATATTTGCCCTTAATTTTAAATTGGCGTTTGGTTGTAAGATCACCTTCAACATGGACGTTTTGATTAATAAAAGTAACAGACATGATTCAATTCCTAATGTTTGAATTAACTTTTACAACAAATATTATTTATCAGATTGTTCTCTGAAAAACGAATGCAAAAAATTGGCCGTAAAAAAACTTGGAGAAACTCTTTTCTATAAAAGGTTGTAAAAAAAAGTATGGAAGGATAGAAAAATTTGAAGTTTCCTTATTTTAAAAAAGAAGAAATTAAAAATTTGGTTTTAATTCTTGATGATGATCGTAAAAGTCTTGTTTCAATGAGAAGTCTCGCTCTTGAAACCGGGTTTACTGTTTTTTCTACTTCTAAAATAAAAAAAGCCTGGAAAGCTTATGAATTATATAAACCGAAAGTTTTGATTATAGAAAATTTTTTAAATGGAAGTTTAAATGGTTTGGAGTTTATAGAAAATGCAAAAAATCTGGAAAGAGACTTAAAGGTTTTATTGGTAACGAAAGACTCTACTGAAAAAACCGCCATTAGGGCTTTAAAGCTGGGAATTAATGATTATTTTATAAAGCCGTTTGATAATAAAGAGTTAAATTTTAAACTAAAACAAATAAAATTAGACTTTGAATTTGAATTTAAAGTTCAAAATAGTTTGAGTTGTTTGTCAAATAGGGAAAAAGAAGTATTTGACCTAACTCTAAAGGGAATGAAAATGAAGGAAGCTTCAATGAACTTGTTTTTGACCATAAATACAGTTAAGGCTCACTTGAAAAGTATATATAAAAAATTGGGGGTAAAATCAAAAACTGAAATGATTTTGAAATATAAATAGTACCCCTCAAAAATAATTTAAAGTATCAAGCTTTATATAAGAATATTTTAAACTTTAAGATTTATATTTCTTCCTTTTGACGATTCGCTTTCAATTACATCTAAAACATCTCCTTGGAAATCGAATGGATATTTATTTTGATTTCGTAGAGAAAAGGATATAGGGTTTGCTTTAGTTGTAATTCTTTCATTTACATCTTTTATGTTTAGTTTTAAAAAATCTTCAGCCTTGGAAGTGATTCTATTAGATGAACTTTTTAAAGTATCAGGTTCTGAGGATTTAGCTAAATCCCCTCCTACCAAAGCAAATTCCTTAGTTGTTACTGGTTGTAACTTAAAAGCCCGGCTTGAGTTTAAATTGTTAATTCCAAACTTTTTAATTGCGTTTGAGAGACTAAATGTACCTCCAACAACCTTCATAACCATAATGCCCTCTTAGTTAAAGATCGAAAACTATTAATCATGAAATACTTAATGGATAATACATATTAGTATTTCAGGAATAGATCGTAGTTTAAGCCTCTTCCATAAGGCGTATGGATACCTAAAAATCTTTTAGATTATCTTATTCTAAGAAAATAAAGAGATAATTGATATTACTCAAATGGGTAAATTTTGAAAGGACAAGTAATTTTTAGAATTTGTTTGTGAATGATCGGAAATTTTGCTTCCACCCCCTTTTTGTTTAAAGCGTTAATTAAGCCTATAAAGCAAACATGCATGCGTCTAATTAAATAAGGGAGAAAAATTAAATTGAAACATAATGGAATAGATTTAAATTTAAAATTTTAACAAGTCTAATTTCTGGATGTACGAAAAACCGGCAAAATTAAAAATTTAGACGAAGTTTCGTGTATAAATCTTTGGGTAGTTCTGTACATGCCTAATCAAATTTATTATTGATAAACGGTATCTATATTGCTGGGGGGGTAAAGAGGATGAAACTCTTAGAAACTTTATTGAGCTTAATAAAAGAGGTAAGGGATAAGTGATTTCATTTTTTAAATGGCGAGGAAAAAATCAATATATTAAAGACAACTGCCAAAATAAATTAAAAATTGTTGAAGCTATTAGGCTCCTTAAAGTAAGAGTTAAGAAAAGGCCGAAATAATAGCTTTAATATTTTAAAAGTCTTTAATAG